>Ga0123355_10013967_pt1 | contig 12523 bp, 11 predicted proteins | sample TergutEmb28metaG_3_FD_89872 | JGI IMG/M metagenome (GOLD analysis project Ga0123355, IMG submission 89872) | Embiratermes neotenicus P1 segment gut microbial communities from Petit-Saut dam, French Guiana - Emb289 P1 | ecosystem: Host-associated > Arthropoda: Insects > Digestive system > Gut ...
GGCAGCAACGACAGCCGAGCTAAACTCCATTCCGAAAGAGGCTTTTTCGGCATGCTTCCAACAATGGCGGCACCGCTGGGAGAAGTGTGTGGAGTCCCAAGGGAATTACTTTGAGGGTGATTAAGTGTCCAACGCTCCAAGTAAGCCAGTTTCTTTTTCCCGGCCAAAGGTCGGATACTTTTCTAACAGACCACGTATATTCTGTAAGTGTACTGTCACCCTCTCACTTTTCCATAATGCCTCTTCCTCCTTCTCCAAGCTTTGAGTAATTATCATCATCTCATTTTCCCATTGGCATTCAGTCTTGTATAAAAACTATCCATGTTTTCCATTTCTCTAATCTTGGAGCTGCTAATTATTTTGTTTTTTGCTATTTTGTCAGCTATATTTAGCCACTTATTAGTCAAGAATTTTTCCCTACATCTTTGTGTTTCCATACATTTAAAAAATGTGTGCTTATCGGTATCAATCTTCTTGCACTCACAACTTAAGCTTGAAGGTTATTGAGTAATGTAGAACACATCCGGACAGCTTAAAAACCAAACTGCCAGTAAGTTAGTGTCCCCAAGCTACACATCACATGGAATTCACTAGTATAAAGTCTCGTACAATCAGCTAATATTCTGATTGATTGCTTAACGAATAACACAGGCTGAATTTTTGGATTTTTTAAAATTGCAGTCTCTTATTGGACGCTTAATTTGGTGACTGGTCTCCATAGACATTCCCAGGATAGATAAGCCAGCCATCTATTAGTTAATGCTAACAACACTGTGTCTCCCCAGATCAAAAAGTATTAAATAACACTCTGTTGCTAGCTGAATAAATGCTGATAAGTAACAAAATAGTAGCTATACTATCTCTCCTCACCGAATGTGAACTCCGCCAATGCCAAACTCAGCCAATGAACTAATTATAAACTATTAATATCACTTTTCTGCATTCTACTCAACTGTCCCTATAGTTAAACCTAAGTCTATGATTATAAAATTATTTTCCAGTTCTTTACATAAGGAGAATCTGTCTGTTTCTGCTTCTCCTGTTAGATTCCTTAATTTCCAAATTCCCAACATAAACAATGCTATCCCATTCCTCTCATTCATATTGCAGCAGTTTATTTGTATGTTATACAATATAAACCAACGAAATGCACATTTTCTAAAGTCATATTTTAATTCTTAATTCTGATGTCTTCGACATGTTTCAAACCTGAAGGTTCATCTTCAGGAAAATGGTTTTATGTACATTTTACATGCATCGGTATAAGCAGTCTAAGTGGTAGAAGAGTGTGTTCGATACTGATAATTGATACTCTTCTACCTGTGTGTGTGTGTGTGTGTGTGTGTGTGTCTTGGGGGGGGGTTTCATTTTCAATGACATCCCTCTCACATGTATCATGCCAAATGTATCCCATCCAAATTTTGTATAATTCATCTATTATACTTGCTGCACAACTTCCACTTTTCAAATTTTGTGCTATTACTTGTAACAGTTTTTTTTCAACAATTCCTGGTTTTCCAGCTGTGAGGTCTTCTACTACCAAAAGTTTACTATACTGCATACCTTCTTGCTGCTCCTAATTTCTCCACTAAGTTTCCAATCTCCTATTATGTGAATTACACTTAATAGTTTCCATATTTAATTATCTTAATGTATTCACTACATATCTTATATCTTATATTAATAGCATGTGCTACACTTCGTTAGATTCTTGCAGAATCTTCCTTGAATTCTATCAGTAAGTTCACAAATCATATTTTATAAAACTTGTACTTTCATATTTGGAGCCCACATTCAACATATATTGGTTGCTCCTAATGTTTGCATGCCTTTCATTTTTATGTTTTCTTTGTGTCTCTTCCATTCAACTGTGCTTTGCAGTTTTACGCCGAAGGAAAAAAATTTGCTTACTACCTCCTGTTTCTGTCACACTTGCCAGCATGCTCTGCTTTTTTTTTCAGTTTACTTTAGTTTCACTGGGAATGTGTTTTAAATTTTATTTATTACAAAACTTAACCATCTGATAAATTCCTTATTGTAATCATTTGTTGTGAAAAAGCCTATAACCAGATTGTGTGCTAACAATAAACCCACTTTTCCCCTACTGCTGCATGTACGTTCTCTACACTAATATAATGTATATAATTTTCTATAAATACATATATTAAAAAGGCATGGATTTAAACTACAGCCTTGTCTTGCAATATCCTCCTCTCGGACTGTTTCTTTCGTTTTTCCATGACCTACTTTGACAGAAAATTATATTTCATCCTACCCTGTGCTGTTACATTCCACCATATTCTCACTGATATCTTTCCTTCACATTTTGCACTACAGAGCATGTCTGGTGAGAATCATATGAAATACAAACACAGTGTTTGAAGTGAATGCAAGGTTTTCATATCTTCAAGCAGGAGGGGTGTATAATAACAGCTGTGGCTAAAGAGGTAATTTTTTAAAGCCTTTGAACCATGAAATTTATCTTGATATAGGCCTATATAAAATTTCAGTTCCTTCCTGACAGAGAACACAGTCTACGGCCACTACAAAGACCACCTGGCTTGTAGTTACCACTATCCTTTAGAGGATTGATTGATTCCAATGCCTTTGCTGTTTGATGTTCTGTTTTGTGATATTTTGACGCAATGTTATTTGTTCTGGAATATATTCTGAATGTTGTAGCTGCCTAGTGACTGGTGTTCCTCAAGAGTATGGACGCAGAAGTAATGTGCTCCTCTATGTGGATATTCTAGAGATGTACACTGGAATATGCTGTCTTCTGTCTAGATGTGTCTCTCTGGATGAAGACTGTCACAGCACCATTCTCCACACACGGGACTCTGTGCAGTGTTTGCTAGCTCTGCTTGATCCTGATATATACTGTGAGTTCCTGAAGAGATGTTTACAGCGCAGTGTGGCTTCTTCTTCTTCTTCTTTGTGTGAATATTTTTTTGTATACATTTGTCAGTTTGTGGTCAGTTTGTTATTTCCTACATAAAACTTTCAAGTAGCGTTCCTTTATCACTACGGACAGTCTAAAGTATGTTATGAGTGATACATCATATGGGAAAGTATAAGTAGTGAAGGAGAATGAAATGGGTGAAGTATGTGGCCTGCAGAAGGGAGAAGAGGAGTACATACAGGGCTTTGATGGACAAACCTGAAGAAAGGAACAATTTGGTGGAGCTAGGTGTCAATGGGAGGATAATACTAAGTGGAATAGGATGGCAGGACATAGACTCATTTAGCTCACTAAGGAGAGGGACCAGTGACAGGGCCATTTCAATGTAGTTATGAGTCCTCAGCATGCATAAATATGGAGGAACTGTATAAGTGGATACAATCAAATACACAATGTATATTTTTTAAGCATCACAGCTGTGGTGCATAAAAAATATATGTTGTGTATTTGATTGTATCCATTTATATGTAATATGAAAACAGCAGGGAGGCCACATCTTACAATTGTAGATGCAGAGGAGGAATACATCCACCAATTCCAGAATCTAACAAGGAAATTATGTGAATGCAATGGCTGTGATGCATAAAGATATGTGTGTGTGTGTGTGCATGTGGGTGTGTGTGCATGTGCGTATGTGAGGGGGGGGGCTGATTGTATCCATTTCTGTGTAATCTGAACACAACAGGGATGCCACATCTTTAAATTAGATCGGTTACGTGACCAGTTGAGCAAATGTCAGCTACCGAAAAAGGACTCTCTTGCATGGAGTTAGTTGTTAGAGAGGGAAGCATAGCTACAGAATTGATGCTTTGTTCTGAAGTTATTTGCAGATCATAGAATTAAGTTTGCTGAATTGATTCCACATGCTTTCAAACTTTAACATGGATGTTGGTAGCTATATCCTTCTGATAACCTTCAGTGGTTGTGAATGCTTTGTGCTACTGACATAGGCTACAGGGAGCTGGAGGGAACAGAGTAGTAGGTAGAAATCGGGAGGTCTTGTTGTGGTCATCTTCACTCTGTATCCTTGAGACTTCTTTGTGTGGCCTCAGATTAAGTTCTTGTAGTAGGTAAGGAAACAGTAAGATGTGGAAAACTGGATATTAAATGTCAGGACATTGTCTTTATAGGTATGTATTGTAATCCCAATTGTATCTTGCCCTGAGACCACCAGTTGCTGTTTCTTGCACATATGTAGATCATGTATTATACATCTTTATTAGAATTTCCTAATCTGTGGGAGCCTGCCTTCATTGTCAATTAATACTTGTTAGGTTTGTGTCATTCCAGCAGAAGAAATGCAGTTGTTTCTCCCATTAGTGCTATGAAGTCCTTGTAGTACTTTTATTTATTTATTTATTTACAGTAACACATTCTGCTCAATTGGTGTTCCTACGCAACCGGTTGTGGAATGAGTTATTTCAACTATTCTCTGCTCTTCTGTCAGGCAAACAAGGTTTTGAAACAATACGAGATACCCTGTTTCATTGCGGGCCATGGCGATACTTTGGCACGCTTATGATCGCTATTGAGAATGAGTTGTCAAATAACCTGCATCACTCAGCCCTCATGTGTCTCACATCACTGCTGTCACATGAGGTCAGGACAAGATCATTGTCAGAAGAGATCCATGTTGTGCAGAAGCTTCTGGATGGTCACTTCCCTGTACCGGAGGAAGATGACTGCCACACAACACAGTATAAACTTTTGAAACAGTTGGTACTTCCACTTCAGCATGCAAGTTCAGACCACAGTGCAACTGAGTGTCACAACAAACCACTCTTGTATAGTAAACATTCAAATAGAAATAACAGACATGTGTCTGAATCCGGTGAACACATGCTACCTGCTTCTAACCAGAAGAATGCATGTCCTCAAAATGAGGCTACTGCCAACAAAAATAAAAGTGAGGCTAGCAGAAGAAAAGCATATCAGAAGACTAACAGTGTAGATCGTGCCATGTCCTCAGATGAACAGAAAGAGAAGCTTTTCTCAGACCCAAATGAATTGCCATCAATCCAAGCAAAGCCTGGGAGAGAAATTGCAAAGAACCAGACAGTTGGTGCAGAGTTGTGTAATTTACTTTTACGGCAGTATGAAATACATAAACTTATGCAAGGCTCCGCAGGTCAGCAAAGTGGAACTAAAGGCAGGATGTTGGTAACATGTGCTCTGTCTAGTCTGTTGGCTGTGTCTGGAGAAGCAAAGAAAGTAGCTTTAAATCAAGGCCTACTGGAGACATTATTGATACAATTTCGAGAATTGCATGTGAAGTTGAGCCTTGAGTCTGCTGAAAGCCTGCGTCGAATAAGTGATAAGAAAAGGGTAAGAGGACACATTATTATTTAGAATGCTTGACTATTTAACTGCTCTTGAGATGGTAAACATATGCAGTGAAACGATAAACTTCTGGGACTAGTGCTATCTTGCGAGTATGGTTTGGCACTTAAACCAATTGTAGCTGGTTTTTGTTCATGTTATGATGTCCAGGGTTTAGTAAAAAAAGTTCTAGCCCAATCATTTTATCCATAGCAGCCTCATGCATATCTTGTGTGTTTCAGTGCAGTTCAGAAACAAAACATCAGAGCATAGAATGGAGAATACAATCACTGCCATGTTTCAGGAATTGTTACTTGCAAAAGTCAAGGATCAAAATGATGTTGATCACTTTTCTTTTTTATAAACAGGTCATGATGCACAAAGAATCGGTGTCTGTAGTAAAGCAGTAAGTGGTGAATTCTGTGTACAGGTGCTGAAAGAGTTATTGAAATTGATATTGAGAGTTAGGGCACAGTTTCCTGAGAAAGTTGGTCGGTTCGTTTTGCATGACAGTTCCCCTGCTCATTTTACCCTGATAGTGAAGCACTTTTTGTTGAACTGGAGCGTGGTGGAGAACATCCACCTAACCTTAGACTAGCTGAATTTTTTCTGTTGCCCGAAGAGAAAATCACCGTCCAAAGAAGAAGATTTCAGGATATTGAGCACACCAAGGACAACATGACTGCTGAATTAAATGCAGTTCCTTTGGGCATGCTCCGTGACACATTTATGGGCACTTTTAGAAAGTTCTAAGAACTGAATATTTAAATGTCATGTTGTATAGCACTATATATTTCAGTTGAGTACAACTTTGTTTTTGCCTTATTAAGATATGTGTTTTCATATGCCTGTACCATCGTCAAATGTGGGTGGAATTTGCTTATTGCATTGCTTTCCTTACTTTTTGGTTATTAAAATTGGCACTGGGTGAATTTAAGATTAAAAGTAAAAGTAAAGTTCGGATGAGCGTTGTTGGATGTGCACCAGTACACATCTGAACACACTACTCCACCTTCATTAACAATGTGATATTGAACTGACAGCGTCATGCATGTAGTATGGTAGGGCTGGGGCTGGGATTAGTCAGAAGGGCTTAATTTAATTTTCCATGTAATTTATTTTGAAGCTATGATGAAACACTGCAAACTTTTAAAGTTTTGGTAAAAACATTAATAAGAATAAGCAAGAGTTTGTTTTTATTTTTATAAAAAATCCATTGTCCTTCCTTTATGATTGGCAGATTTATGAATTGCTTTGTCATGAAATTTAATAATATTCTCAATCATTACTTTTTCCACACTTAACATGGCCAAACCAGAAAGCCAGTCTTGTGACAGCATGCTTACTAAAAAGTCTCACCACTTTTAAGAGTTGAGAAGCACCTCTCAGATGTTGCAGAACATAAATTCTTAAACTCATTCTTCTCGGCGAGAGTTAATCGCTAAAAATTGACGTCCTGTAAATACTTCACACAGTTCTCCATAGAGTAGCTACTACTTGACTCTACTTGACTGCAGTATTTAGTAGAAGATATAGCTGTAAAACATTTGTTGCAGTCAAGGGACATTACTGTGCATTAACTGTATATGTGATATTACATGTATTGCCAACAGATTAAACTATTTAACATGTATAAAGTTAGTAACATTATTATGGCTATTTTTATGTGTGTACCATGCATCTTGTATATAGTTTTTTATTTCAACCAACAGTGCACAATATAAGTACGTTTTATTTGAACAATATTTATATTATAATCACTCCTACATGTTTCGATACATTTGTATCATCCTCGTTGGGTTCCGTAGTTGTACTTCGCTGAAGTTACATGGTTTCTTTATTATTAAAATTTCATTAAAATTATCAAATTAAAATATTTATGTGGTGGTTGTTGATAAAATGTAGTCTATATGATTTTACAATATAATATGTATCAGAATATGTTGACATGGCTGAGCACACAATTTGGATTTTCTGCATTAAATTAAATTAAATTTAAAAGTTTATGGGTTGATAAAATATAAACATATACAACTTGTAAGAGTGATTATGATATAAATATTGTTAAAATAAAAATATATATATTATGCATTGTTGGTTGAAATAAAAAACTGAAAATAATTATTATGACCACTAATAATAGCTATCCTGAGGGAGTATCATTACACAAAGTACTATATGGTATTAAAACTTTAAACATACTGTCTTCAGTGGTAAGTGGCAAGTAATATGCTACATAGTACATTAATTATGATACAGTGTTCGATGTTAAAACAGTCATGTAGGTTACAATTAATTAAAATAGTACAAGATTTGTATTAGCCATATTTATATAGTTCTCATCCCAATGTCTAGTGATGCTAGAGTGCTCCTTAAGGTCGAGTTGGGTTATAAATCCTGTGGGTCTCCAATGATGTGTGCTTGTAAAGTGAACACTCTATACTGTCTTATGTAATGTGTGGCTGTTCTTATAGGCTGAGTCCTGGAAGTTTATTGTTTGACATTGTATGTATGTGTGTGGGTCTTTAAAGAAAGTGACGCAGTCTTACTAAATTCATCTCACAGAAATGAGAGATTTCTCCCACACTGTTTACTTCCTTAGCTTTAGTGTAGAATTTTCTGTTTTCTGTATTAATTTATTTATGTCTGGACTGTATAGATTTTCTAGACCAAGGACAGATGTCAGTAACATTGTGTACAGGACTCTCACACAGTTGATTATTTATTGGTCAACCCATTTTATATTCTTCATATTCTTTGAAAATGCCTCAAACTGAAGTGTCAGCCACATACTTCATTTGTGGTTCCCATTTTGGATAATATCATGGTTACTGTCTTCTGGGATGTTATGCCATGTGTGCTGGCAAGTAGGGTCCATCCTGGAGGAACCAGCTGCCTCTATCTATCCTATAGATTGATGCAGGATAATCTTAATGTATGGTAATGTTACTTGAAACTGCTTCTTCATTGTTATATTTGGTGCTTGTTACTGCCCAACAGGTGTGTCCAGTATTGAGAGATGTGGCTGTTCTGTTAGCTGTGCTGACAAACTTCCTTAATGGTGACACCAATGTTAAAGTGGCTGCAGCAGAGATAGGCTTGGCTGACTTGGTCCACAAACTGTGGGTTTGGTGCTGTGCATTGACAAGTCTCTTAGAAGCTGCTCTGAAAATGTTGTCCACTTTCACTACTGCATGTCTTGCAGGTAAATTCTCACCACACACAATGCTGGGAAATGCATCGTACATGTCTTGCAGTTTTCACTATATGAACTCTACAGGACATGCATTTTAACAAATTTCTTGGGTATTCGATATTCAGTTAATATTACTTCAGGATGAATCACAGGCTTTTTAAAAATCTTTTTACACATGGCATACTGATCCTTTATAGGTAAAAGGTAAAGGTGAAGTTGTCCCTGTGCATGCAATGAAAGAATATGGAGGTGTGGCTCCAACCATTCATAACTTTAGCACTAAATGACGATGAAAATTCATTTTCATGCCTCTTCCACTTTGCACCCTGGGAAGGAGCCAATTAACCAATTAACCAGGAATCTGGGTTGGCCCCAGAGGCAATGTGGACACTGGAGCAAATCTCTTGCTTCTGCTGGTAATTGGACTGTAATTCCTGGGGTGTCCATCCCCTAGCCTCGTCACTATACTGACTGCCCTACCCTGGCTGCCATTGTACTCTAACTCTTCTTTTTAATATGTGTTGAATTCAAGTGATCTAATCAATAATGGCCAATGATTTTATTCGCAAATGGCATTCAGTTACTTGTTCTGTGCTTTCACATTCCCAGAATAGTTGGCTACAGTAACAGAGGCTGTACTGCTAAAAAAGTCTTTAAATCGGCCTTAAAAGATGTTTCTTCTTCTAACTCATTTTATTCTATTGAGGAATATTTTAATTCTAATAAATAATATATATTCCAGATTGTTGTGCTCTAATGTTATAATTAATATTTTATTATGTATTCACATTATAATTGTATATTGTAATTTGACAGCTGTAATTTAACAGATACATTGTGTCATCACATAAAGACAGTTTCCACATCCTTAGGTTTTACCTTTAAATGGATAAATGGAATATAAATGAATGGAAATGGATCTGGAAATGCTTCTTCAGCATTCATGTCTTGACATGGTTATTTCTGTGTTTGTGTGCTGGAGTGGTCGTTTTGGTGGCAGTATGTGCATTAATTTGTCTAACAACCAAAGCTCTTCCTATGACTCTGCACCTGCACTTGTGTGATGTTTTTGTTTGCATTGTATGCACTACTTGGTCTTACGAAAGAAAGCTCTCCTTGTTTCTCTGCATCTTATCTTTAGCTGTGGTTATTTATGTGGTTTGTACACTAAATTTTCTTACCAACCGTTTGTCTCTGCACCTGTTCTTATATTTTGGTGTTATTTTTTAAGTTTAATTGTTGCAGCCACACAGTCACTTGTGATGACAACATCAGTTCTTGGCATTGGTCTCCGCAAAACACCAAGTTCACTGTCCTTGCTTCATGAGATTGTGAGCCTTATTCATCGGGAGATGGAAGCGGTAAATCGTGCTCATGAAACAGGAATTCTCAGCTTATCATTTCAGGTGTTAACAAATTCATGTCAGTCACAAGAATGTAGAAATGTTATTGCCAAGGTAAGTGATCAGACTGACCCATCAAACTATTTTTGTATTTAAAGTGACTTTCAGCTTAAGGTTTCTTGAGAGCTTGCAATTAGAAATTGTAACTTATTTACTTACTTACTTACTTACTTACTTACTTACTTACTTACTTACTTACTTACTTACTTACCTACCTACCTACTTACTTACTTTCTTACTTACTTACTTACTCACTCACTCACTCACTCACTCATTCACTCCATGGAGCGGAGTCCTTCTTGAGAAGCTAACTGGTTTTCAGCTAGTCAAGAAATTCCCCGCATTTTATGGAACCCAAAGGTTTGTTACCACATTCACACATTCCCACTACCTGTCCCTATCCTGAGCCAGATCGATCCAATCCATATTCCCACTTCCTGAAGATCCATTTTAATATTATCCTCCTTGTCACCACGGCATGGTGTGTCCTCAGTTTGTGTATGGAGAAGCAGCCTCCAATATGAAGGGTAGCTGCAAATGTATCGAATAAGCATTCACGGACAGCTGACAGGGGTGGTCCTCCAGCTTGGGGGGTTGGGGAAGGTGCTAACAAATCCTCACCATAAAAACGTATCTTGTTACGAAACATTGATACTATAAGAAATCGTAAGTAAATAAATAAATTCATGGAGCAGAGTCTGCTGTCTTGTATGGTACCCACTTGTTTGTTACTGTGCTGAAAAAGCCTGCCTTAAAAATTGTTAAAATCATATAAGAAATTTGACAATAACTTATGCAATGGTGGGCACACACAGAGTGTTATATACTTACTCAACAAGTTAGACATATCTAGTTCCAGTTTTATGTCAGGCAGGATTTAAATAACTGAGCATTATTGTAATCAACTAATTACTATTGGTTTCTTTTCAGAGCAATTTGTTCCAATGCCTTGCTAAGCTTCATCCCTCAATCACAAAGAAACAGAAGCACTGGGAGGCAGTGGAGTTGATGTGGCTTCAATTTCTGTCAGATTTCACATTCTACTCTGAGGGACAACAAACATTGCCTAAGGTAGAACACAGCCATTTATATTCTTCATGTGATAAAACTTCTTGATTTTAATATGAAGTGGTTCTGTCATACAGTTCTGTACACTAGTTTGTATAATGATTATATTCTTGTTACAAGACACCCTGATGGTGGTCACGGGGGTGACTGATACATATTGGTCTAGAATAGTAATATCTGATTGAATATAATAAGTTTACGAGTGCTGTCTGGAAAGTATCCGTCCATTTTGAATATCTCGAGAACCGGTCACATGGCCTTGATGTAACTTGGCAGCCAGTCAGAGGAGACCTTACTGCACATCCGTGAACAGTCACTCTACTGTAGGACTAGTCAGTCGGCAGTAAGACTCTGTTGACTGAGCTTGTGTACTGTGTGATCATTGCATTCACAAACCACCTCCCTTTCAACAGTGATTTTAGCTTTGGGAAAAGCCAGAAGTCACAGGGAGCCAAATCTAGGCTGTAGAGGGGCCATCAGACCTGGTTGATGAGATGTTTGGCCAAAAAAGCCTGCTCAATGGCTGTAGAATTGGCAGGCACATTGTTGTGATGAAGCTGATCTGCTCACTCAGTCATTTTGAATGCAATGGTCACACAGTACACAAGCTCAGTCAACGTCATCTCACTGCTGACTGACTAGCCCCACGGGAGAGTGACTGTTCACGGATGCACGGTAAGGTCTCCTCTGACTGGCTGCCAAGTTACATCAAGGCCACCCAACCGGTTCTTGAGATATTCAAAATGGACAGATACTTTCCAGACAGCCCTCATAAAAGATTTTTAGTACATGTTTTACCCATACCTACATTTTATTCTCTTTTATATAATATATTTGCGATTGAGATCTCAATCATATGACAGTAAGTGGTGTAAATGTAATCTTTGTAATTTAATACTGCCATTTTTGTAAAATTGATGGCCTGATAAAGACCAATATGTTTAAAAAATGGTGCCATTCTTAATGTGGCACTGTAACTAGTAAAATGTAAAGCAATCCCTGTACAGCCCTGGACAGGCCCTGAGGGTTCCAGGAGGTTGAGGCTCCCAGGTTTAAAGACGATCGGCACATGAATATAGTAAGGTTGTCAGATGCACTGGCAGCCTTTACCCCACCCCCCAGGAAATATTCCTGGTACTCATTTCTGTTAGAGGCTGGGTCAACCCCAGGGCCATATTGTGGTTGGAAGGATTATGTCAATGAAAAATTTCAATGACGCCATCGGGAATCGAACCCACGACCTTCCGGTTTGTAGCTCAGTGCCTCAACCAACTGTGCCACCGCATACCCCCACTGTAACTAGTAAACAAGTTGTGAGGATGGGTGTAATAACCACCATAGTGAGGGGTGGAGATTTGAATGAGGTGTTGTGGGGTGGGAGGAGGTCCTATGGTTAGGAAGGTAAAGCTGGATATTAACTAGGGCTTCAGTTTCATTAAAGTTAACCCTTTGCCCTCCCTAACGCTCCAAAGTGCTCGGGATTTAAAAGTCCCCTCCCCCTCTAAACGCTCTAAAGCGTTTCTGGTTTAGTACGTAAATTTAAATGTCCCGTGAAAAAACTCGGCTCTTCTGCCC
>Ga0123355_10013968_pt1 | contig 12523 bp, 8 predicted proteins | sample TergutEmb28metaG_3_FD_89872 | JGI IMG/M metagenome (GOLD analysis project Ga0123355, IMG submission 89872) | Embiratermes neotenicus P1 segment gut microbial communities from Petit-Saut dam, French Guiana - Emb289 P1 | ecosystem: Host-associated > Arthropoda: Insects > Digestive system > Gut ...
AGTGCAATAACATGTGTCAGTGTGATGCCTTGTGGCGGCTTGTGGTGGTGGTGCAATAAAATGTGGTGTTTGTGTGATGTCTTGTGGCGGCTTGTGGTGGTGCAATAACATGTGGTGTCAGTGTGATGTCTTGTGGCGGCTTGTGGTGGTGGTGCAATAAAATGTGGTGTCAGTGTGATGTCGTGTGGCGGCTTGTCGTGGTGCAATATTTGGTGTCAGTGTGATGCCTTCTGGCGACTTGTCGTGGTGGACTTTTGCGATGTGGCCGCTGTTTGGTATCGTCTCAAGATGGGCGAGGACTTGTACTTGCAACAGGTTCTGCCTTCACACGAAGATGTCATTTGCAGTGTTAGGTTTTATGCGACAGAATGGCGTCCATTTGCGAGCCTGTTCGCTTTAATGACATGGAATTTTCTTTGTTGACCGTGGGTGTAACGTACTAGTAATTGTTGACCATTTTTATAAGACATCCTTTGTCTGTACAGGAATGTGTAATTTTAAATTCAGAATTTTGCCTTTAAATTCATATCGGCTTAAACTTTAAAAAAGGCAGTTTACATATGCCAAACTTAAATCACTGATAATATGTTCGTAAGAACATATCCCAAATTCGAATTTCTTGATGACGTGGTAAAAACAGTCGACTGCTAATGGAATTGGTTCCTTGGCTACTTTTGTTTGTACTTTGTCTTTCGTTAAATTTATTATTCTTATTCTTGGGGCTGACGGGCGTACTGAAATACTTTGTACTTCAGACAAATTAATTGGAGCATTACGTAAGACTGAGGGACGTCTAGGGTTTTACACAGCATTCCTGATCATGTTGGGTGGTTCGGTCTACGGTGACTTTCCATTTTTCAGCAGTAAAAAAAACACCCTTTCCTATAAACAGTGAATGTTGTCCTTATACTGATTTACCTCGTCGTGTACCCTTCACCTCTTAATAAGTGTACGTAAAATACCCGAACCTTATCTTTAAAGGCATATTCTCATTCCACCTGCTTTTACGTTAAAAAGTCTGAACTTTGTGCGCGGACTGTATTTATGTGTTTCCTATTATTATGAGAATAAACAATTATTATTTTCGCACACAGCATTAACCGATTGATCTTCATAATTTTCTATGTCTATGAGGCGGGACTGATTTTTCGTTTTACTTTATACTTGAAGTGCCAGTAAAACTTTGTCACTTCACTTCACACTTGTCGTATTAGTTTGTTACTATTGACACGTGTCTATTGTATCTATTAACAGAGACAACTTGGCGAAAGTGTTGAGGTGGCTTGCCATTTATTTCAGGTTTGTGTTATTTGGTTTTTACTTCAAGATGTCGGGGGTTCAGTCACATAACGTCAAATGGTAGGTTAATTAATGGCCGGTGAATTGTAAAGGTTGTGGAAGGAAGGTGCTCTGGCATAGTTCGCTGTATTGTCCCAGAATTTGCGTTAAGGAATGAGGAATACCACCAAGAAGGTCAATAGCCGGTCTCCGGAGCCGATATTTCGTACGTGGTTTTTCCTGTCTTACTGATGTTTCCGCACTCCTTCTGACATATTCTCAGTTTGCGCTGGGTCTTTTGTCTTAAATTCTACTATTCAGTGTTGTGAAGTTACTCCGGGCAATGACGTGACAAATCTGATATGTGCATCTCCAGCGTGTATGTAGAAACACATTAGCAGTTCGGCCTGAGAGCCCTTGTTTCAAGTTTGATGTCAGTAAACGCAGTTTGAAGCCCTGTAGACAGTGCCTTACCTTTCAAATCAATACAGTACCATGGCAAGTGTAGAACAGAAAGCTGCAAGACGACCTGTGGGGAGGGAAAAAGTGTTTCTTCTTTGAAGAATGCCTGGGATGGAGGATGATGAGGAGTTAGGTTTTGCGCTCCCTCGATACCCGGTTCGGGGGTGAAGGAGAAACACGCGAGGTTGTGCGTCTGTTTTCGGGAGACTGGTTTTTGACAAAATAAGGCAAGGGCAAACATTTTTGAGGGAGATGTATAGGAATCATGTTTCTGTAACGGTCGTTGGAGATGTAGGCCTGTAACATCTGGCTGTGCCAACAATAGTAGGACGTTTCTTATGGGATTGACGTTCTAACGGCGGTGAATATGAAGGTCACGTTATTCTCGGATTGACGCCATATAGTCTGGTAGAATATTCTCTGAAGTTTGAGGGTGTAGGTTCCTCCGCAACGTTGATACTTTTTAGATTAGACGGCACGACGTCATATTACAGCACATCGTACTCATCACTTCCTTAAACAAACTATTATCTTGGACGTCGTCCACCTGCCAAACTAGTATTTTGACACCCCACTCTTAGATTCATGTGGACTTTATCTGTGGCCAGCCAAGTGCCATGTCAAATTTCGAGCCCCTCAGGATGTTACAGTGTTCTGCCAGTCAGGGCTAGCGCACAACACAGGGGACGGTTATACATTCTTGTGCAGCAGTGGTGGAATGATAATTACTGGGGCGAAACCGGAGAACTCGGAGAGAAACCTGCTCCACTACCACTGCCACTGCCTTCACCCGCGAATCTCATATGACGTTACCGGCGAGAAGTCGTCATTCTCCGCAGTAAGAAACCAGTGTCCGGCTGCCTGAGTTACGGCAGGTCCTGTTCCATCGTCTAGAATAGCAAATGCGATAATTCATATTGCCTGTTATGTTTCATCGTGTGATAATGCCCGCGTAATATGAAACGAAGTAAGGAAACTTCACTTTCATGAAGGAATTTTAGAAACCCAATAATTGAAATGGATTGGGAATTGCGATATGGTGTGGCAGACAAATTACTCAGCCACACGCAAGGTGTCTGCCCTGTAATATTGAACTGGTTATTCGTATGTTAATATGATGATGTATCAGTCCCAGCTTCTTTTATTTGCTGTGGTGCGATAAACTGAAAAATCCGGGAGGAAGGTGAGTAGCTGGCGTGAGCAGTGATTGACATGAACCGCGACACGTACGAGGTGGCACCGACGTATTCTGAAGTTCCGGAGAGTACAACTAGGATTCATTAGAATACACCACGAAAGAAATCCCGTTGTGAATACATTTGTGGAGATCTATTAAAACCAACCGAGGAATACACATCTAATTTCTTGGCGAATGTAGAATGTCGTACTGCGAAATGATGCGTCCAGCGAAGTTTGGTTGCTATGTGCGATGATGGGGAAAAAAAGTGCGTATATTGCTGTGGATAGGAGTGAAACTTCCCACTTGTCTGTCAGCGCACAAATGTGTTCTGCAATACGCACGTTTTATGCACGGCGTATTCTCGATTATCGGGGGTAATGGTGGGAGGGGAGTGCACGCATAATTGAGAAACACGTTTGACCAAAAATGTACGAAAAACATATAATTTATTGAGCCCCGAACGAAAATAAAATTGTGGCTTGTGTGTTGTATGCATAATGCATATCAACTAAATTAAAAATAACCGCCAGTTCACAACTGTAATTTATAGTCATTACTTACTCATGACGCCATGTTACCGCCGATTCGGCAACCCTCAGGCAACGGAAAGACAGGCAGTGTACGTATAAACGTGACATTTAGGCATATTCGCGTAACATTTTCTGCCCTGGTAAAGCAATAAGTATTACATATTCCCAGTGTGTGTCTGTAGCATTAGTTATCCAGATTGCAGGGTGCATTCACCATATTGTCGTCTGTGGCCTGTCCGACTGTACCATATTTTCCCACATCGCATAAGCGGCACGATTTTTTAAAAGAAATTATTGAACATAAAAAATGTGTTGGGATAGTCCCTACAATTTCTGCCTGAAACTTTCCTCATTCTAAGAAGAATTCAAGGAGATATTATCAAAAATTTACGTAGGTCTTCATCCGTTATTCTGGTTAGATTTTTATGAAACTTGCCCGACAGATTTACGAAAAATTCTCAAATACCAAATTTCATGAAAATCAGTCCTTTGGGAGCCGAGTTGTTCCATGCGGACGGACTTACGGACGGACACCGACAGACAGAACAATAAGAGTCGCTTTTGCAATTTTGTGAAGGCGCCTAGAAATACGCGGAATTTTTGAGGAGGTTATTTGCCACACTGAGTTTAAAGAAAAAAGAAATGAGATCTCACGATCTAGGTTGCAAGAATATTGCCTTTAAAGTTCTAGATTTGCCTGATGTTTAGGTTATTTTATATTGCGTATTTAATTATGGTATATAATTTTACTTGTAGAAGATTCTGTAGAGTAGTTTCCTAGTAGTAAGTCATTGTTTCCCCGGGTTTAGACTGGTGGAAGACTTTAGTATTATATCATATCTGTAAACTGAGTTGGTAATTTATAGGTTAAGAGCTTCTTTTAAATGTGAATCTGGAAATTGCAATAAACAATAGAATGAATATGACGGGAAGTGTTAGAGAAATTTTAGAGTAAATTTGAGTAAACTATGAAGATTCTTACAGTATTCGAAGAATTCTTGCATTTATATTAGTGACTTGACTGTGATGTAACTTCAGATATTAATTCGACGAGGGAGATACAGAAATTCTTGTAGTTCTTATGCTAAGCATAGGGGAATAGACAGGCCTTACGCGTTATAAGTGAGGAGATGTACGTGAAAGGTTTTGTGTTATGTTGAAACTGGTGGATTGCTGAGTACTGAAAGCTTACCTTATTTTCCACCATCGTAATTGGTCATTAGCAACTGGCGGTCGTTCACAAATAATCCGCAAATCGGATAATCGAAAGCACACTGAATGTACATTATTGCGTTTTTCTGTACTTAATTAGTTTTGGTGTTAGGAAAGTTCAGTTTAGGTACTGGGATACACGGTGGACAATCGGAGAACGCAAATTCGATTCTTGCCGTTGGCACAGATTTTTTTATTCGCCATGACATCAGGTCCGCTCTGGGATCCACACCGTCCTGTCACGTGTACCGGAGGGAAGGTGGCTGATTACTCGTTGCATACAGTGATGAAGGTTAAGAAATAATGTGGCTAATTCTCCCCTCTGCATCGCCCTTGAGTAATGAAGCGTATGTACAACTTTACATTTAAATATTTATTGTAGGTACAAGTACGTTGTTGACGAGCTTATCAGCGGCAGGTGGTGGCTCACACAGGCGGATTCTTCTCTTGTGTAGGTTTATATTATGTTTGTCTTTTGTGTAGTACAATTTTTTACCTTTTTTTCACCATGGCGCAACAACCCCAATGAGTCAAGGCCTCATCATTATCGAGGATTCGTGATCACAGACGCACCATAGTCGGTAGGACTCCTCTGGACGAGTGATCAGCCCGACGCAGATACGTCTACTTGACAACACACAACACTCACAAGAAATACACATCCATGCCCCCGGCGGGATTCGAACCCACAATCCCAGCAAGCGAGCGGCCACTGGGATCGGCTATGTAGTAAAATACTTAGTCAAAAATATTCAGACAAATGTGAGCGTGATTAACAAGTTATACCGTATTCGTATTTGTTGTATGGGAGAATGTTTTGGATAGGTACGTAGTGTGTCATTTTAGATCGCGTTTCATATATGTATATTAGGTTATGCAAGAGCACAGAAAATGCACTTTTTCTGTTGACGTTTCAGTACAAAATAATAGCATAAGGAGTTCACGACTTACTGTAAATGATGTAAGACACAGTACGCTTACGGCCGTTTTATTAGGTGCTTTCGCAAATTGCGAAAAAAAACCGCTATGAACTTGGCCGTGACTATCTGTCTGCTTGGAACAATTCGTCTCCCACCAAACGGATATTCAGGAAATTCGATATTCGAGTTTTTTTTTCGAAAATCTGGCTAGAAAATTCAGGTTTGATTTAAATCTGACAAGAATAACGGGTACTTTACATGAAGACCCATATACATTTTTGATCATACCTCGCTCATTTCTGCTTAGAATGAAAAATGTTTCAGACAAAAGTTGCAGAGAAAATCAAAACACACATTTTATGTTCAGTATTTTTTCCTTTTGAAAATCGTGCCGTTTATGAGATGATGTGAAAAAATGTGGTAGACCCAGACAGGCCACACATGACAGTATAATAGGCGCGCATGTCCTTTTTTGCCGGATAACTAAGGCTACCGACATTCTTTCAGCATATGTAATGACTTACGCTTTTCCATACCAAAAGTGGTTACGCGAACGCGCTTCAGTGTTGTACTTACGTTAGCTATCTTGTTTCAGAATAAGGCGCGATTCGAAACTTTCTGGACTCTGCTAGTCGCAAAGTTTGAACAACGGAAGTGTAAGGAAACGCAATTCGCTGGTTATAATAATGGAAATGTACAACATTGGAATTACGTTCGTTTGATTCTCTGGCTGCCATACAAAGGGAACTCAATGGCAGCCAACATCCATCAAAATTGTTGATACCTGCATTATCACATGTCAGCCGAAAAGAAAATAAATGCGACTTGATACTTCTTATTTTTGTCCTTTTTTGTCATTAGCCACTGGATCATCGATTTTGTGTGAGGTGACAAGTCATTTGGTTATTTTAGTTTAGTGCCGCAATGTCGGCTAACTGTGAGTGATGATTAATTGCAATGTTGTCTTGCTTGGTGACATGCTTTTTATATTCAAAACTGCTTGTGTAACTTTTGATTCTTTACGGATCGTTGCATTGTTGTGGTTAAGAGTTGGGAGATAATGGGTTCGTAGCTCTGTTTTTTAAGGGGGGGGGGAGACCTGAAATACACAAGGCCGTCCATTTACTTTCTTTCCATTTCAGCATTTATAACCATCTTGTTATTCGACGATATAAAACTCAGGTTGTTCATAGGGTATCGTTAATTAGCAATAAACGACGAAGTTTGTGCAGTTATGTGGGTTTACCCCATAGCTTGGAAGTTTGAAGAAGATTTGAATTTAATCCCTAGCAGTTGCAAGATTTGTCGTTATGGATTTCAGAAGTTGTTTATAATAGCTGTTCACCCAGCACGAGTATTTGTTTCGTGTTCATAAAAGTTGGGAGATTCTGAGACTTCGAATTGTTGGCAGTCACTTTTGTCGAAGTATTAGCATTTATTTGCCATATGTACGCGTTCGAGCGGAGGCGAAGTTTATGTGAATAATATTTAAAGGTTCATCAGTTAAAATTAAAATATATAAACGATAGTGAAATCAGTGTGTGTATCGAATGGAACCGTGGCTTATGACAGAGATGGATATGAAAAGACTGAGTACATGGGAAAGGGAAATATTAAAGAGGGTATATGGACCAGTGGCAGAACAAGGCATGTGGATAACAAGAACTAATCAAGAATTGAGTGAGGTGCATGTAGATTTAGACATAGTAGCGTACATTAAAATGAAAAGATTGGTGTGGATGGACATGTAAGTATGGATCATGGAAGTGAGCTTAAGAAAACGTTGGAGATTAAACCGAAGGGACGTAGCGGAAGGGGAAGACCTAGATTGAGATGGCTAGAAGATGTTGAAAAGGATGTACTGGAGATGGAGGTTGAACTACGGCGACAGAAAGCAGTGGACAGAGAAGACTGGAGATGCCAAGGCTCTCAGAGTGTCGTAGAGCCAAGGAGTGTGAGTGAATACTTAAAGATTCTGTTCGAAAGTCCAAGAAAACTGGCCATAAATCCGACACAAAGTACAGTTGCGGAAAAACAGTCGCTGTTCAGAAACTGAAAGCCGTGAATACACTTGTGGAAATGTGAGAGATTATTAACGGCTTGACGCGCTCTTTAGCCACACAGATTCCGACAGTTGTAAAGCCGGCCGTTTGTACGTTCTGAAAGCCAGAGATGCCACTTTCATCAGAGTTCTAACGTAACACACAGGTCAAAGTTAGGAAGGTAAGGGCAAGGCACGAAAATGAGAGGAAAGGAAGTAAGGGGCGAGGGACAGAGAGACGGTTTCGCGTTGAATTTAAGGCGCCATTTTGCATTGGTAGGATTTATTATGCCATTTACTTCACGAACGGTTCACGTCGAAGGCACTTCATACTGTACAATATATATTATATATATATATATATATATATATATATATATATATCCACCTAACAGCAATTTAGGACTGCAACACCAACCGAGATAGCATAGTCTGTGTAGTGATTAGGCTGCGGTCTGGAGGACCGAGAGATCCTGATTCGCTACTCGGTAGGCTCAAGAAATCTTTCATAGTTAAAGACGATATATCTCTTTAATACAATGGATGTGTGTGTGTGTGTGTGTGTGTGTGGTATTTTCTACTTCATTTTTATTGCTTAAAACGCAACGGAGTATCCAAATAAAAGAGAATTTTCGATTTTCAAAACCGTCTGTTAGGGTTCTGGGGTCCCACCTTGCCACCTATTCTGTGGTACAGGTACTCTTGCCCAGAGGTTAAAGCGGCCAAGACATGAAGCTGATTACTTCTGCATCTACTGCCGAACTAAGATGAGTGGAACTGTGCCTCTGCTGTTCCATATGCTTGCATGGCTTGTACAGGGACAGCGTCACCTTTGCTTTATCCTTATCTTTAACTCTAACCGCTCACTCATTAAGTTGCAGTTTAGTTAACCGAACGTCACAGTCGCGTTCTTCGTAGTCGTTCCGAAGGCTCTGTTTTGCGACTAATGACTTACATTATATTCGTCAGTTCCGTCAGAGAGTTACGGGGCGGGTACCTCAGCTTAAACTACGGCTGCTCCCTTCAGCAAATGTACCGATGTCTTTGTTAGTAGATTTTTTAAAAATCAGATACAGTCTTTTTCGCTGTCGTACCGTTTAGTTCACACAGTATGTGTCCATTGAAATCGAAACCATGCGTTTACCTGACTGAAGTCACCAGTACGTGCAGCGGATGCGTGGGCGTCTGACTCGAGATGTTCATATAATGAGTAGGCAACAGGTTGTACAAGCGAGATATCGAGGTTCGATTCGTGTTTATCAAGACAGTTTTCTCTCCTCATAGCGCCTAGGCCGGTTCGAGGGGGTCCAGCAGCCCTGCATACAACGGATACCTGAATATCCTTCCCGGCGTAAAGCGACCGGAGCGCGCAGTTGACCACTCACCACCTAGTGCCAAGGTTCAGAATGTATGGAGCTAAACTGCCACTCCCCACGTGCTCTCATGGCGTGATGTGGAATTATTATGTTTTATGCAAGTCAGGAAATATCGTGGTAAACAAGAGAGCTGTGAAGTTACAGAAGCGTAATAAATTCACATCATTAGCAATTTAAGGGAATTGAACCACATGACTACAGTAGGAGAACAAGCGACGTAAGTGATACTGAAAGTCTATAAAATTAAGGGTACCTTACAACCCAATTAAGTATACAGTTAACAACACATCATGAGGCACAGTACTAATGCGTATGTATGTATGTAATTTTTTTGCTCGGCGGTTTACTGATATGTTACCTTTTGTGTGCTTCTGGGTAATTCCCCGGCGTCTGAATTTTATGTGCCGACGTTTCGGAACACTCTTTTCCATCTTCATAGGTGGGTGGGTATGAAAAATTTCTTCATACCCACCTGCCTATGAAGATGGAACAGACAGTGTTCCGAAACGTCGGCATATAAAATTCAGACGCCGGAGAATTATCCAGAAGAAAGCATACAACATTCAGAACACGGCGAAAGTTTGAATCATGTTACCTTTTGATTTCATGTTGATTCGTCGTCATGTTAATGCAGTATATTTATACACCCCGTCAGTACTTGTGTATTATATATTGTGTAAAACTGGGTTTGACGGTGACATGTAGCCGAACTTGTAACCCACGTACTAGTATGTAGACATTTGTTTTTATATACTGAGAGTTACATTCCGACTGCGCACATTCTGACGTTAACGCTACTTGCAATAGTACAGCAGTGTGCTGCAGTTGGAGTGTGGCTAGTACTGTACAATGTGCGTGCGTTGTGGACTGTTCCCGGAAACAGACTGACACCTGAGTGAAATGTGCGCTCTTCTGGAATGGAAACGCAGCGTGTAGTGAAACGTCGGTAAGGAATTACCACTATACGCAGCGTAATATCCCACAAGACCGGAGATCTCGTCCACTTCGCGGCGGAAGCTTGAATTCAGACTGGCACTGGTTTATTGCCGTGTTGTGTCACTTTATTTAATGTACTACTTACGCCACGATCACGAAAGAACTGTCAGCGTATCCGACTCTCGTGTATTTTCCATTTTCTTTCTTATTTTTAGGCGCGTTAAAAATGGAATTTGCGGCAAGCAACTATTAGCGTTTGCATGTCTCGTTCTCCGCCTGATCGCACGCAACCCCTGCAGCTTCCACCCTACAGATTTTCTTGAAATTCTACATTTAGACTTTTTACGAAGATATGTTCGTGTGGGCGAGGTAGAGCGACTGACTACGGGCTGGACGGTCCGGGATCGAATCCCGGTGGGGACGAGATTTTCCGCCCGTTCAGACCGGCCCTGGGGCCCACCCAGCCTCCTGTAAAATGGGTACCGGGTCTTTCCCAAGGGTAAAGTGCGGCTGGGGTGTGCTGCTGACCACACACCCCCTTCTAGTGCCGCGGTCATGGAAGAGTAGAGCTATACCTCTACCCACCCTCTGGGCCACACTGGGCCTGTAACGGGATCACTTTACCTTTACTAAAATGTGTTCACACTTTGCAGTTTTGTTGAAAATCGGACAAAAATGACACATTTTACATGAAGACCTACATACGTTTGTAATATCTCAGTTATTGATCTCTGCCATTGAGACAGCCTGAGTGCAAGCCGAGGCCGAAGAAACTTTTGATTGGACACACACACACACACACACACACACACACACACACACAAAACAGTGAGATGTATTCTAAATCTCTCCGTTTATGAGAGGCCAATTATGATTGATTGTAAACCAAGTAACTCCATGGATCTGGGCCCTTCTTTATATGCCAGTAGTTCCTCAGCTAGACATATTTCCCGCACTGTATGAAACGCTCTGTGTCATTACTGCATTGGTAACAAGCTGTCGCTTGTCCCTAACCAGTGCCAGATCGGTCCAGTCCACGGCTTCCCAGACGATTTAAGTTCCTTGATAATAGTGTCCTGTCTACGCCTAGATCTTCCTTCAGATATCAAAACTATGTATGTACTTCTTCTGTCCTCCATACCTACCACATGCCCCGCCCATCTCATACTTCTTCTGTCCTCCATACATACTACATGCCCGGCCCATCTCATACTTGATTTAGTCACTCGAATAATATTTGATGATCAGAGCACATCAAGGCATTCGTCGTTGCGAAATTCCCTGCAGTGTCCTGCTAAATTCTCCCTCTTAGGCCGAAATAGCTTCCTCAGCACCCTGTTCTCGAGCACCCCAAAATCTGTGTTCTTCCGTCAGTGTGAGAAACCGCGTTTCACACCCATATAAAACAAGAAACAAAAATATATTTTCCCATATTTTAATTTGTGTATGTTTGCATAGCAAGCTTAAAAAAAGGTAAAGCAGTCCCATTACAGGCCTGGAGTGGCCCAGAGGGTTCCAGGAAGTTAAGGTTCCCAGATTTCATGACAATGGCACAGGATGGTGGTAAAGTGTCAGGCTTACGCACCGGCCGCCTTTACCCCCAGGAAATGCTCCTGGCACTCTGAGTCGACCCTAGGGCCATAGCGCGTTTGGAAGGATTTTATGTCAATGAAAAATTCCAGTGATACCAACTAAGATCGAACCAGCGACCTTCCGATTTGTAGCACAGCACCTTAACCACTGTGCTACCGCGGTCCTCGCATAGCAAGCTTAAGCCAGAAAAATCCCAAATATTTGGACTGAACCACACTTTCAAACGATTTATTACTTTTGTTTGTGTTATGATTTTGTCCCAAGTTCCATTCACGAGACATGAACATGTACACTCTGCATTTACTTCCAGACCACTCTCCTTACACGTGAATAAAATGAAGCCTAACGTGTTATTCTTTGTTATGTGTATACTTTCTGCCAGTAATTTAACACTAGCAGCAAATTCTTTTGTTCTCCTTCTGGTTTGCTCAAACCTTACTATGGCATATTCTAAAGCAGAGTTGAAAAGCAAAGGCGATGGATCATCCCCCTGTTTAAGGCCATTCTGAATAGGAAATATATCGGACAAATTTTCGCGTGTCCGGACTTTTATTGTAGGTTTATTTTAAATACAATTTTTTTTGGCCCGTCTCGTTTCGTGACGATACCAAACTCGGTGAAGGCATTGTACAATACCTTGCTCGTACCTGAATCAGGGGCTTTCTTGAAGTATATCAGTAGCTGATGAACCCCATCACCGTTGTCCCATTTTTCTCAAAGAATACGACGAATGCGGAATATGTGATCAATAGTTGATGTGGTACATCGAAAGCCACTCTGATGATCCCCAATAATATAAGGCTACTGCTCGCACACGTTCAAGTGCCTTGGCTACATAAAGAAATATACCGACAGTGGGACTCGAAACAACGTAGTTTGTTTCCGAAGGCTACTGCTAGCACTCGTTGAGCTGCTTGGGCTAACGCCTGCTGACAATAAGAATGAAGTGTCCGGTCGACTCATTCATCCTTAGCAGCAAAGCTAGCTAGCTAGCC
>Ga0123355_10013969_pt1 | contig 12522 bp, 7 predicted proteins | sample TergutEmb28metaG_3_FD_89872 | JGI IMG/M metagenome (GOLD analysis project Ga0123355, IMG submission 89872) | Embiratermes neotenicus P1 segment gut microbial communities from Petit-Saut dam, French Guiana - Emb289 P1 | ecosystem: Host-associated > Arthropoda: Insects > Digestive system > Gut ...
CCGGAACTAGTTGGAAGAGAAACAGTGGGGGGGAATTTTGTAAGGGGTGGGGGGAAAGAAAAAAAATTAAATTTTTTTTAAAAACAAAAATAAAAAAAAAAATTTCAAAATTTTTTTTTTTTTTTTTTTTTTTTTCGTGTGAAAGTTACAGAAGAACGCAGAAATGAAATGCGGTTTAAATCACGTGCACCAAATGTCAAATCTTCACGCTGCGGGAGATATTTCTCAAGAATTTTTATTCATGTGTGACGTCATTAGGCATTCAAACCATTTTTATACATGCATCCTGTGAATGTATGTATTACATGAAGGATGGTAAACAAAATCACTGGATTCCTTCCCGCAAACCTATCACGTAACTTCCTGCCGCAGTGGAAAAACGGAAGTCGGCGCCTGAAGGAAGTGAAGTCATTGACAGCGAAACAAACAAAACTTGAGCTACATACATAGTAGAAGTTCAGGGAAGTGTATACGTTTCCGTTAACTGTCATCTATAGATTTAAAGACGAAGAAACTTTAGTAAATCCACAGAACTGTTCATAAAAGAAGACCAAGTCTGGAAAGGATGCATAGTGATTAACAAATATTTACAAACTCTTGGTCAGTAAACAAAGTGCATTTTCATCTGCATTGTATTAGACGAGAAGGAAGAGCAGTTGACAGAGGAGGTCTTGTACTGATAAATGGGGCTTTTGAACTGTGCGCTGTTCTCTAACGATTTTACGGACTCCGTGTTATCTCCAGTATGCATAGGCTTAACACAAGAGCTTTATTCCAAATGCAAAATATTTACAACATAAACATTGTCTACTCATGTCACTCATAAATTTAAAATTATATATGAACCTTTCTTGGTTAAAGAACATAAGTCTTTGTTACTCATAACGAAGCGCAGTTTTGTAATTTTTCTCTAAGCGGTAGATCGTTCCGGCGCAACACACCATCCGAACATCATATATTTTATCTTTATTATAATAAAATGTAAATAACATTAAAGTGACATCTACATAAATAATTATATTTAGATGAAACATAGGCATTTGTGTTGATTAGTAGTGGTATAATGCGAGGACTTTGGCTAATGTTTTAACCAAAAAATTAGTTTTGTTTAGAGCAGTACAGATTGATATTCCTGTGGAGAAGTCTGCGTCGCTTGAAAGAATTATCAAATGGTGATTAAATTTGAGCAGAACTTCATTCATAAATTTACAATTTTGGCAGTCGCGCTCGGTTTTTGCTAACTCAATCAGTCCATTTACAGACAAATTCGGCGGAGAAGTTGCTGCAGCTGACAGTCAAGAATCAAGTACAGGACATTTACTTTTGTGTAGGGCTTATGTTTAAATAACAGAAACGTCCTCAAACATGTTTGCCAACAGATTCGTAACAGATAATTATAGAGGAAGTAATCCAGAAAATAACCAATATCTACAAACGAACGACTCAAGTCCAAGACCAATAAGAGGTTCTAAACGCCAGAAAAACCCTGATTCTCCGGGGGATTTTCTCGCTAATAGAGTATCCTTCTACATGGATGACGTGCTTCCTTCGTCATATGATGAAGTAGACGACTCCGCTTTGGATTTGCGTTATCAAAAATCCCTAAAGAGGTTGCATCATCAAAGGGTCTTACTTACAAGGGAAAGATCCTTCAGAGTGGGAGAGAGGAAGCCTGTGAGGCTGTCAAGGCACGCCTCAGACGTATGTCCTTCGTCACATCCTCAGAAGTTGCAACGGAACAGAAGTGTCAATGGCAGCAAAAGATCGCCAAGACGACGCGGCAGTTATAGCGGAAGTATCGAAAAGTCGGACAGTAGGACTTTAGTAAAATCCGCAAGTTATCGTAGTAACGGTAATGGTAGCGGGAGCTTAAGACGTGAAGATAGCCTTAAGTCGAGTGGAACGAAGCCTTCCTCATCAAGAACAGAATCCTGTCATTTTCAACGTACGTCCAGTTTCAAGCCCCCACACAAAGAGCTGCATCCAAAGGAACGTAGGAGACGCATTGTGGTGCTGATGGTTGTATCCACATTTCTGTTCCTGGTTGCTTGCAGCGTCCTGGCCGTAGTCGTCACCCTGACCCACAGCTCGTTTCACCGAAAATCTTACGATTTTCCTGACATGGCAGAGCATCTCTATCCTCGTATAAACTATACAGAAACTGGTAAATAAACTCTACACTTCGTCTCTTATTACAAATTTTCATCCCTGTCGCAGCATACACAACTCTGTAATGTCTGTATACTGTTTCGTTACTCCAAGGCATTTCGATCTGACAAGTAATACAGTTGGGTTTACCCAGTGTGCGACGTAATTGCAATACGGCGAGTTATGGTTCAGTAATAACGTGCAGCATTATATGCTTGTAGACATATTGGTCACTTTTAACTCATAACAATCTTTGTTCTTTATGTCTTCCCCAAGGATCCAATAATCTTTCACAATACCGCACAACAAACATATTAATTGAAGAAAAACTACTAGAAATTCCTAACTCTTCAAGAACGGGCAAAACAAAATGTTCAAAATTAAAATCTGATAAGAATATAAATTAATAAGTTAAAATATAATAATTATAGTATGTGAACAACAAGCAACGCTTAAACCTTGGCATTTAATCTTCACCCCAGTGTTCATAACGATGTGTTAATTTTAAAGACCTAAATAAATAAAGGTAACAATATTCACAGTTGAACCTCACAAATATATTTATCGAATTACATTACACATATCGACATGTCAGACCGACTCTGAGGTCATCATCATCATCATCATCATCAGCTTCGTATACCTTGACAAGTTGCATGCCATTAAATAGTTAAAATATATTTCTCCAGGTACAAATGTATTCATCTAGAGTAGGCAGTATTAAGTAGCAAGGAAGCTAGTAAGTATGTTAATTCTGAAACTACAGCGATGCAATTACATCAGAACCACAGAATATATAAATGAAATCGTTATAGTGTCCATTTCGAAAATGCGATATTTGAGATTTTCAGAATGCCTCTTTCGAAGATGCAGGCATGCCAGTCCAGTCTTAATTTGCTGCTTTGTAGAGGTATAATGTATTGATTATTGTTGTATACCAGTGCGTAGTTTCAGCAGTGTGCAACAGAAGATCCCGTCTGGACGAGATGTGTTGCTGTACTGAAAGATACCGCGTCTACTGAATTTTGTAATAGTGCTAAATCTGTCGCGTTTGGACGTATTTCATTGCGTAAAAAGGGTGGTGTTGTGGTTTGTTAAAATTTCAACAAGATTTCCATTGTGGCAATTAAAGATAATGTAGAATAAATGTCGCTGAACAGTGACGTGTACGAGTATACGGTATACATAACAGATAACAGACCTACTGTAACAAAATGCTGACCTCATGGTATTTAAATGTGAAGTAAACAGAGCTTACAGAGTTGTGCCGACGACGACAAATTGCACACTACATATTCTACAGTAAGACCACTTATAATACGCCGGAAATGTAGTGGCATGATGATAACAGGATTACAGCAGATATGCCTTCTGTCCGTATCTTTGACGTTAGGGTCTTCTTGTACTCTCGATCTGTCTTATGACATTCACACTGACGTGTCGATACGAAAAGAGCTAAAATGATCCGGATTTAATGTCAGGATATAAATTAAACTAAACAGTCGTCAAAGATATTGAACATGTCGGATATTTTACTCTTTAATTTAGGAAATGTAAACAAATCTTGACATTTAGTTTTGCACACTCCAGTGAAACTCACTGTAGTTACTCCAATTAAATTAATGATGTACCGTTGATATCCTTCATTACTTCGCGATATCGTGTAATTATTTCAATAACAATACATACTCAATAGCCTCAAGTATCAAACAGGTAAAAACTGAAATTATTTAATTTGTTGGCGAATTTTTCCATCTAGTGTCATCAAACCATTTTCAGGAATGCAAGCTTGAAGACAAAATTTCATTTCATGTCTGCTATTATTATCAACAAGCAGTGTTATAATCGTTCATTAGAAATGCAAATTTAGATCACATGAACACCGTCACAACACAGCTCTTGTATACTCAGAACATGTATTGTTTAACTGTCAGTCCTCAACATGTTTCAGCAAACTAATAGTCTGTTGTCCTGGTTGGATTGGATTTCCAATCCAACCAGGACAACATACGAGTACAGTCATCTAAAGAGAATTATAAGTAACAATTGCTGTATACATACGGTCGTACCTTCTGATGATGGGCCTAGACACGCCCGAAACATGTAAAGGTTGACGAAATATACTAAGAATAGGTAGTGCATCAAGTTGGTTTTTCTTTACACGATTGTATCGAGATGCACGATCAACAGAACATAAAATTAGACACTTTCACATTATTCAAAGTTTACGGTATAGATGAATAATGACTTGACAGTTTCGATATAATTTGTTCTTATTACTAACAAATAAGAATGGGAATCTTCGACGAATTTACACATTAGGAATGTGCATGCTGCCAGTCCCATGCATTTGTTAATGTTGTTTGTCACTTGGTAGGTCTACAGAGTTAAATGACGAACTCACCGTCGGCTGACATTGTGTTTGATAGTGCATGGTCTGAAATAGAAACAAAATAAGAAGTAAAAAAGGCTAGACAATGAAAATACGAAACAGGGTGAGAGTTTAAACTGAAAATAGGACGGCAGAATAATGTTCTAATGGAGAAAACCCTCGGCCGACCTACAACGAGATGTATGAAGAATGGATGCAGCGGCCCATGTTTAAGGTGTGGTCGACACACACTAATTATGAATGTGTGAATTCGTATAAAGTAATCGTTGTTGAATGAACTTAAACTTCAGTACGCTATTTACAATTGTGCTCATTTTACAGCGCCTCTTATATGAAGTGTTTATTTTGTTAAATATAGAGCACACATTATGTCTATTGAATTGTATCAATGACACGACCCGTTTCGATTCATCCGCATGTGTGTTTTGTACAAATGGTTGTGTTAAGGGTCATATATGTGTGATCATTCAGTTACATTATCAGCATGATATGGCACGAAGTTATTACTATTTATCTTGAGAATAACATACAAAAATTTTTAATTTATTGAAACTTTGTCCTCACATTAGGTATTTCCGAATAGGGTGCTGGACCAAGACGTTGCAGAATATCGTGTTTTTAAAGTATATGATAAAAATATACAACAAATGGTAAACCTTTATATGATATATGCATGATTTGTCTGATGATGGCCGAGGACGGACCGGCACATGTTGTAAATAACATTGTAAACAAATTAACGAAGAACTAATACAGTTTTCTAATCTACAGATATGGCATTTCATTGACGACATAAGTATAGTAAAATGTTATCTGTTGTAGGCGTGCCTCTGTTTGATTCTGATTGTGTTTGAAATGTCAAAATAATTCAAATTATATTTACAGACTTATAACTACATTGATTACATGAAACTGGTGAACCGTGCCTTTTTCTGTTGCAGCACTTGTGTTGAATTATGTGGTTTTTAAATTCGTGGCGATCTTCCTTGTTGTATAGGATGCAGCGTGGATGTAGTTTCTGATATGTACATATGCACGTTTCCTCATTTGTTTTATCGTAACTTAAATAGTGAAGTTTTATACAGAGATATATAAAGCAACAGACAGTGGTCATTAACAGCAGCTGAAAATCGTGATGTTAGTACGTTGTGTAGTGACGGATTTCATTAAGAAAGTTCACAGAATGTCGGTTGCAACCATTTTAATATACGAGTATACATGTTAGTACATCACTTCTTTTTATTCCAACTAAACGCACATGTTAAGTGCATACATTTATCACCTCCATTAGTTTTGAGCAGTTTATATTTAGTGTTCCTATAGTTGTCAATTAACTTTGCTTGTTAAGCATGGATTATTTGGAAATTTTCCACACAGTCTATTCTTGCAGTCAGTCACGCCATTTTATTCCAACTAAATGCACAAAATATGATAAATATATGTATGAAACATATTATGTGCATTTGGTGGAAATAAAAAGAAGTGACTGACTGCAAGAATGCACGACGTGGAAAGCTTCAAAATATCTTACGCCTGAAGAACCGGCTGCGGAGGCGGTGGCAGATCACGAGGTTCCCCGCTCTGAGAGCCGAGGTCAACCGCCTGCAAGGCCGGTGACCCGCCGGCTCAACGAGTGGAGAAACGACCAATGGATTGCGACACTCGAATCCCTCGATCCCGAAGACCAGTCGCTATGGAGGATGACCAAACGGGTGATGAGAGTTCCTACTCCATCTCCTCCCCTGTTCACCCCGGGGGGAATCGCTCTCTCAGACTCTGAGAAAGCCGAAGCCCTTGCCGAAAGTCTGAAGACTCAGTTTCAGCCGGTGACCGATCCTTCGGTCCCGGCAGTTATTGAGATGGTTGACGTGGTGCTGAGTTCTTACTTCCTGACCCCTGCCGGCGAACCCAAGTTAAACAACCCTGACGATGTTCACGAAGCCATCAGGCGTCTCAAGTTCAGCAAGGTTCCGGGCCCGAACGGTATCCCGAACAGGGTCTTGAAGCATCTTCCCCAGCGAACGGTTTCCCTCCTGGCCCAGATCTTCGATGCGGTTCTCCACACCCATCACTTTCCCCAAGTGTGGAAGCACGCTCGAATGATCTCTATCCTTAAACCGGGGATGGATCCGGCACTGCCCTCTTCCTATCGGCCCATTAGTCTCTTGGACATGATTGGTAAACTATTTTAAAAGATCCTACTAGCTAGGATCCTACATGTAGTGAGCGAACGCGGACTGATGCGAGACGAGCAATTTGGGTTTAGACCCAGGCATTGCACGTTCTTGCAGCTGGCCCGCCTCGTTGAAACGAGAACCAGGAATTTCGGCGAAAAGAGGCTAATCGGCGCAGTTTTCCGCGACGTGGCCAAAATCTTCGATACCGTATGGATCGATGGCCTCCTCTACAAGCTAGCGCTCCTAAACTTCCCGTCTTACATAGTTCATACAATCTCATCCTACTTCAGGGGTCGGACGTTCGAAGTGTCCTTCCAGACGGCCATGTCATCTTGTCGAGGTATGCGGACTGGGGTAGCTCAGGTTGGATTGATCTACCCTGTCCTCTTCAGTCTATATGTCAACTACATGCACTCACCCTCGCACCACGTCGAGTTTGCCCTCTACGCGGACGACACGACCATCACAGCCACGTTCCGCAAGCCGATGCTGCTTTTCATCTACCTGGAGTCATACCACAACGATCTTTAACGGTGGTCGAGTGAATGGAGAATTGCCATTAATGTCTCTAAGAGCACCGCGATAATCTTCGCGCGTGTCGGACGACGCTTCATCCAACCCCAACCAGTAACACTCTTCGGGGAACCAATCAAATGGGTCGACACAGCTCGTTATCTGGTGATGAACCTAGATACACGACTCACCTGGTCGCCTCACATCGATCAAGTCAGGAAGAGGGCTACTCAAATGATGGGTATGCTGGGTCACCTGAATAGGTAGAGTGATCTCTCCGTCAGGAAAGGAGTCCTATATAAGCAGCTCATCCGCCCCATGATTTACTATGCGTGCCCCGCGTGGAGGTTCGCTGCTCGGACCCATGTCCGGAGGCTACAGGTGTTGCAACCCAAGTGTCCTCGCCTCATTAGTGGTGCCCCCTGGGACGGAAGTAGTAGGCAGATACACGAGGATCTGGGTGTGCCGCTGTTTGCCGACCACATCAGAGCCCTGACTTCCGTGTGACAGATAGCAGTTTCTGCAGTGTACGTAAACACTGGAATAAGCTAGCCATGTTAACAAATACATTGTATATTCTAGACGCTAATTAAATTAATTATTTATTACCGTGGCAAGTTTCATCAATTTACAAAGGAAATTGGGGTAAGTTGATGAAAATGCAGTGTTTCATTAAATATTCGTTAGGTGGCAAAAATCACGTGCGTGTTACTTAGTTAAATAATTGAATTTATTTCGTGTTCCATCAAAATAATACAGTACAAATCTGAAACCTATATACAGCAAATAAATCCTTTTAAAAATGGCAGTGTTCTGACATTTGTGAACGACAGTAATAAATTAAAATTACCATCACAAAGAAGTTAAAAGCATGTTAAACCCATGTCGTGACTGCTATATAGATATGTCCAAAATCTTTTGCTCTCCCGTTTGCCGCCTAAGAATGTGAAGATCGAATATACGTAAACGTATGTTTGTCTCGTGGTTCAATGGGTGGAAAACTTGGTCTTTTAGGCTCGCATTAATGAAAGAGTGTAGGATGAAAGTGCCTGAGGAAAGGATGCTGAAGAAGATATTTGGGACTACGGGGATGCAGTAACAGGAGAGTGGAGAAGACTTGTAATGAGCAGCTACGTGATTTAAACTCATCACCAAAGGCTAGGGTGATAAAATGAAGTTAAAATAAGATGGGTGGAGCATATGACACGTAGGGGTACAAATTCATAGAGGGTGCGTGGTGGGAAGACCTGAAGGAAAGACAATACTAGGAAGACCTAAGGGTAGATGGCGAGATAATATTAAATTGGATTTTAATTAAGTAGGCTAGGAAAAGATGGACTGAAATGGCTTTTGCGAAAGCGATAATAAACTTTCAGGCTGAATAAAATGCGGGGAAATTCTTGACTAACTGGGAAACTGAGTTTCTTGAGAGTGACTCGCCTTCATGAAGTTAGTTATTATCATCATGTCATTGTTTCGATGTTTGTAACAAAAATTTTGAGTATTTCTACAGAAAATTTGCCCCAGGGGATGGCACCCTGTCCATTTACGACTGATGTTGCCGAAAATTTGCCCCAGGGAAGGACACCCTTTCTATTTACGACTGATGTTGAAAATCTACCTCAAGGAATGACACCCTTTCTACTTACGACCGGTATATACGCTGTTGTCGCCTGTCTCAGGATGCTATGGAACAGGTCATTTTCCGCGACTTCATTCAAACGTTTACATTTTTCCCCTTTGTATTCTTTAAGATACTACATCCGCAAAAACAATATAATACACTTTTATAAACAAAAAAAAAATACTTTTACAGAAAGTGTTATTTTTATCATACGCTCGTGTTATCTTTGAGCCTGATGTCAACTGGTGATAATTTAAAGACACAGCCAGAGACATTTTAGAACCATTTGTCTTCATCTAGGCTACGAATATCTTAGTCTTTCTGCAGCTTGAGATTTACATTACTTAATTATGTGAACTTTGTTAAGTTGCAGATGCTGTTGCAGGACACCTTCTGTCCCTCCCTTTCTCTGTCTTCTAACTTGTTACTTTTAGCGCCTGTTTTTGATTTGGGTGTTTATGAAGTTCTTAAAATTTTAAGAACATCCAGATCTTTCAGATTTTATGACGTCCCTGATTTTATTATTAGAGATTGTTCTCCAACCTTTCTGCCTGTTGCTGAATATTTTTTCATTCTTGTCGTATGGCAGAAGTAATTTCTCGCCTTATGGAAACAGGCGACAGCTGTTGTTTGGAATTCCATGTGTGTGCTGATTCCTTCAAGCTGGAACTCGTTTCATTCCCCGCATTCATCATGCTGCTGTGCTAATGCATTATAATACTTAAAATTACATACCTTCTGGGAGAGGTTGTATCACCGTAATGCTCTGTTTTTTAAACAATATTTACCTAGTTTTGAATAATACCCTCAGGTTTCGACACCGCTGTTCATGGAATTCCTACTCCAGATTTGTCGTTTTCGATGTCGGCTTTGCGTGCAAATATTGTCTTTCTGCTGGAGGAATCGGCTAGTAGCTCTGCATGCAGCGGTGCTGATATTCTCTTATTTAGCAAACAGTTATTCCTGGTACTATTATTTTATACTTTCTTTTTTAGTCAAATTCCTTATCAGCAGAGGAGCCAGGATAGCGTAGACGAAGTATGGACTAGGCTACCGGTTGGATGATCAAGGAATCGGGGTTTAATTCCTGACAGGGGCAAGGGATTTAGCTCTTCTCCAAACTACCCTTACAAGCTCTGGAGCCCACCTAGCCTCCCATCTCTTACCCGAGGGATATAAAGAATTTGGGGCACAAAGCTAACCAATGACGTCCAAATAGTGTCGACAGGCGTGCGCACAAATACCTGTACCTTTGCCTTATCGGGGGCGCTGCTATATTCAATACGTTTATGTATTTTGCTTTTCTTATTTTAAATGTTATTTGTCATTAATTGAATTGCAAGATTTTTCTTTTGTTCCATCTTGTGTTTTGCTCATATTTGGATTTTGTTTGTTTACATGTATTATCATCATTTATCTTATATTCTTGCCTATTTTGTACTTCGCCATTCAGCTGTTGAGACAACATATAAACAAATACTGTATTGTTATCACCATCGCCATCACAGTAGTGTTTGTTATTGTCATTATATCGATTTGATATAGAAAAATGCATGGAATGGACAATTTTAATATAATGAAATATTAATTTTACGCATTTTAGTTTGGTTCAAAACCTCTTACTACATACACACTGACAAACTCAACAAGCTAATCCAGTCAGTCACATATTGTTGATCTCTGAACTTGTTTCGTGGAACATTAACAACACAGAAATTATAGAATTGTGATGTAAATAATATTGAGAAAATTATGATAATACACACAGTATTAAGCTAAGTAATGCTGATGAACATCTGTACAGTTCTATGCTAAATGCCTTTTTTCAACTTCCTAAGTTCAGTGTAGGTTTTTTTGAATATGCAGTCAATGCTGCCATGGCCTTAACGTGAAGTAACGATAAAACACGAAGAACTGATGTGTTTTAGATGTTTTGTATGAATTACTTGATGGTGATTCCTTAGGGATTGAAACATGTAGTAGTATAGAGTGCCATTTATTAAATTGAGTTGTTTTTTACTGGAATGTTTTTATTTCTATTTTACGTGAATATTGTAACACAGGGGGATAATTCAGAATAAGTTTTTGTGTTCCCTAAATTAACAGAATACAATTCTGACAGCATTACAGATGATGCTGTTCAGTCCTGCTTGAAGACTGCAGTACTCTGTCTTCTGCATTCTTGCCTTTTTGCTGCTAAAACTCTTTTCCTACATCATGAGGCTAACGTTTTGAAGATCTGAAACTTTAACAGTGACTGAATGCAAGGAAGCCAGGTGCACAGGCAGAATTTTTCACTGGCAGCAGAGAGGGAGGGGGTGGGGTGGGGTGGGGTTGCTGACCAAGAGGCTATATATAATTTTTTATTTTAAAAACTGTGTGATAAAAATCGTGTCATAGCTGTAACATAACAGTTTTACAACTGATTTTATCATATTAATATAACTACGTTTTCAACAACTTACCTAATTTAATTTTTTTTTAATTTCATCTACGACATTCTAGGGCTTTTTATTTTAGTTTTCAAAATTCCTGTCTAATTGTAATTGTAATTTTATTCATTTTCCATAAATCCCATTGGGCGTACAATCATGAGGATGTGGAAATAATCACATAGTACAAATAACAACTATAATGGGTATAAACATAATGCTAGTTTAGCAGTTGTCATAACTACAATATTTACAACCATTAACATTTAATTTTAAAGTAAGAAATGATACAAGACCTGAAAAAAACTTTATGTAATGGTACAACATAAAAACAATAAATTGAGTGTAGTTGCTTGTTATAATTTAAATATTCTTCTACAGTATAAAATGAATTGGAATAGAGAAAACTTTGTAATGCATGCCAAAAAAGTTTTATCTCACTTGATAAACTTTTTTTGTAGGTTATGAGATGATCAAAAATTTTTTTACTAGTCATCAACTGATTTCATTGGCTGATTTTGACTGCAAGGTAAATCTTACAGAACCACTGATTTCTTTCTGTCTATGAAATCTGTTTTCATTTCTTATTTCGTGGGGGGCCATAGCCTGTGTGCCTCCCCCTTTTGGTGCATGACTGAATGAAGCTGAGTCAGTACTGAATGAGTACTCAACATTCTGGAGATTCTTTTAGCTACCATTATCAAGAATTCATGTGGTATGTCACTTTGAAATGAGTTCGCAAGGTTTCATAGACTGTCAGTGTCTCCCCTCATAGGCTGCCACTGACTTCTTTATCAGGGAATGATGATATGAGTAACATGTCACAACAATCCCTGATAATGAAGGCAGAGTCAAGTCACCAAAACCTAGAACCGCATCTTGTATTGTCATTGTTGTTCACCTAAGAAGACCTGACTTTTGACTAAGTACCTTCATCTAGCACAATCCTTCTTGTGAAGCTGTCTTCATTGTGTGATCTATGTAATATGATTTGACAGTTCTGCATAAATGTAGCTGAATAATATCAGATATAACATGGCAGGATTTAGGACCAATATACAAGAAAGATATATTTCTGGTATCACAGATTCGTTATGTTCATACTGCAATACATAGTTTATTCTGGGTTTTTTTTTTTTTTTTTTTTTTTTTTTTTTTTTTTTTTTTTTTTTTTTTTTTTTTTATTTTTTTTCATATTTTAAATTTTATATTTTTTAGATATTTTTTTTTTTTTTA
>Ga0123355_10013972_pt1 | contig 12522 bp, 7 predicted proteins | sample TergutEmb28metaG_3_FD_89872 | JGI IMG/M metagenome (GOLD analysis project Ga0123355, IMG submission 89872) | Embiratermes neotenicus P1 segment gut microbial communities from Petit-Saut dam, French Guiana - Emb289 P1 | ecosystem: Host-associated > Arthropoda: Insects > Digestive system > Gut ...
CTGCCGTTGCCCATTCATCCAGACCCACCACGGCCACCTGCTCCATCCAGGCCACCAGCCCCACCCATTCATCCGCAACCACCACGCCCACCGCATCCGCCGAGTCCACCCAGGCCACCAGCCCCGCCCATTCATCCGCAACCACCACGCCCACCGCATCCGCCAAGCCCACCCAGGCCGCCGCACCCGCCCATTCGCCCGGTTCCACCACGACCGCCGCACCCGCCGATTCATCCGCGTCCACCACATCCACCTACTCCACCCAGGCCGCCGGTACCGCCCCAGCCACCCATATTATTTACAGATCGCGGCCCCAGCCCATTTGTAGTAGACATCGACAAAGCCACGGTGCAAAACACCTTCTACAGAACAACCCTGTGGACAGGTGAACACCTGCAACTAACCCTGATGACCATCCCCGTAGGCGGCGACATAGGGCTGGAGGTTCACCCAGACACAGACCAGTTCCTGCGCATCGAAAAAGGCCAGGGAATTGTGCAAATGGGAAGTTCCCGAAACAGGCTAACAACCCACCAGCCCGCACTTGAAGGCTTCGCAATCTTTGTCCCCGCCGGAACCTGGCACAACCTCACCAACATCGGCAACGAACCACTACACCTATACTCCATCTATGCCCCACCCCATCACCCCCACGGCACGGTTCACCCAACCAAAGCCATCGCAGAACAAATGGGAGATTAACGCATAAGAAAACGCCCGGAGAAGTTGATTCTCCGGGCGTTTTTATTTATGTTTATTTATCCCTCAACCCCATCATCAATCATACCCAAAACCTGCTTAGAATCCTCACCCGTATACATCTGCACTTCGCGCAAGCTACGGTTGATAGCTCGGGTTCTGGTGCCTACCAGGTTTTCAATATCGCTGCCAACCTGGGCGATGCGCTGATGCGCCTTTGCCAGCACCCCTTCAAAATTGCCAAATTCTTTTTTCACCGCGCCCAGAGTTTTTTCAATATCTGCGGCACCTTTTTGAATTTGCAAGGTCTTGAAGCCCAATTGCAACGAATTTAGCATGGCAGAAATTGTGGTTGGGCCGCAAATTATTATGCCGTCTTGGCGCAATCCATCGAAAAATGAAGCATCCCTGGCGATTTCGGCATAAAGTCCTTCCGTAGGCAAAAACATAACCGCAAAATTGGTTGTCTCCGGCGGAGAAACATACTTATCCCTGATGTCTTTCGCAAAGGCCTTAATACGCGAATACAGTGCCCGCCTGGCCGCGTCAACCTCGGCGGAGTCCCCGGCTTCATAGCAGTCCAACAGCCGCTCGTATGTTTCCAGCGGAAACTTTGAATCTATAGGCAGATAAACATGCTCGCCGTCCCCCATTCCGGGCAATTTTACTGCATATTCCACCCTGCTTGTAGATCCACTTATTGTGGGAACCTCCCTATCATACAACTGGGAAGGCAGCATGTCCTCTATAATTTGCCCCAGTTGAACCTCACCCAAAATACCCCGCGACTTAGTACCGGAGAGTATGCGGCTAAGCGAACCTACCGATTGTGCCACGGTCTTCATTTCGCCCAGGCCGCGGTTAACGCTTTCCAACTGGGTACTTACCGTTTCAAAGGACTTTTGCAACCTGGTCTCCAATGTTTTTTCCAATTTTTCATCTACGACCTTCTGCATCTCGTCCAATTTTTGAACATTAGAAAGCTGCATTGCCGTCATTTTCTCGTCTACACTGCCGCGAATTTTCTCCATTCCATCGGACGTATGACGCAAAAAATTGTGCAATGCCACCTGAATATCCTTGGACATGTCTGTCATCGCCTTCTGGTTGTGGGCGCGATTGGTGTCAAACATGTTCGCCTGGCTATCGCGCAACCGATCAATCCTGGCGTCCAGCTCTTCCCGCATTTTACGGTTTTCATCCATAAGCTGAGCAACCATATCGCTGCCGATGTGGCTAATCACCGCCTCTAAACGCCGTGAGTTCTTATAAGCCTGCAACAAAACAGCAACCATCAAAATCAAAACCGCCGCTATCACCAGCATCAACACTAATTCTATGTATCCCGGCATATGCCAACCCTCCTATAGAACAAAGCGGCTACGCCGCCTTTGTTTCCGACAGTCCGCTGAGAAATCGCGAAGCAATTTCCTAGCATACAAAAAACCTTGGGGGAAGAACGTTTCCGCTCCCCTCCCCCAAGGCATTTATCATTTTATCCCTGCATCGCCTTTGCAACTTCCTCTGCAAAGTTTTCTTCTTTTTTCTCCACGCCCTCGCCTTTTTCAAAGCGGACAAAACGAGCTATGCATACGTCACTTCCTATGGTTTGCAGATAATTGCCCACGGTCAATTCGCCGTCTTTGACATACTCCTGATCCACCAGGCATATTTCTTTCAGGCTTTTGGCCAGGCGGCCTTCTACCATTTTTTCAATTACCGCAGCGGGTTTGGGCTTGTCAGACTGCTCATTTTCATTTAACGCAGTCTTTGTCAGGATATCTTTCTCATTTGCAAGATATTCCGGCGAAATGTCAGCACTTGACACAAACTGGGGCGACATGGCCGCAATTTGCATACAAATATTGCGCCCGGCCTCAAGAATCGCATCGTTCATGTCGGCAGCGGTGATTTCCAGCATAACGCCCACGCGCCCACCGCCGTGTATATACTCAACGATTGCCCCATTGCCGCCTGCGGCATAACGGGCAAACCTGCGAATACCAATGTTTTCGCCAATGGTGGCCACTTTATTCGCCAGCACATCCTTTACGGTTTGGGCGGTATCGCCTATCCATTTTTCCGCAAGAACTTCCTCCGCTGTGTTTGCAGAAGAACCCAAAACATGCTTGGCCGCTTGCTGAACAAATGCCACAAAATCTTCATTTTTGGCCACAAAGTCGGTTTCGCTGTTTACTTCAACTATCGCGCCACTTTTGCGGTCGGCCGCTATTTCTGCCAACACCAAACCTTCGGCGGCTACGCGTCCGGCTTTTTTGGCAGCGGCCGCAAGACCTTTTTCACGCAATATTTCCGACGCACGTTTTACGTCACCGCCGGATTCCTCCAGAGCACTTTTGCAAGCAGACATTCCCGCGCCGCTAAGTTCCCGTAGTTCCTTTACCTGTGCCGCTGTTACTGCCATTTAAAATTCCTCCTTGGTGTCGGCTGCTTCTTCAACTGCCATATCTTCAACAGGAGCTTCGCCTTCATCGATTTGTTCGCCTTGTTTGGCTTCCAAAACCGCGTCGGCCAGCTTGCCCGTGATTAGTTTTATCGCACGGATTGCATCGTCATTGCCCGGAATAATATAATCAATTTCGTCCGGGTCACAGTTGGTATCAACTATGGCCACAATGGGAATTCCCAGGGTATGCGCTTCCTGAATAGCAATGCGCTCTTTGCGGGAATCCACGATGAACATCACATCGGGGACGCGCTTCATTTGCTTTACGCCGCCCAGGTTGCGTTGTAGTTTTTCCATTTCGTGCTCCAGCTTGGCTACTTCTTTCTTGGGCAACAGTGCCATGCGTCCGTCTTCTTTCATGCGCTCCAGCTCTTTGAGGCGGCCAACGCGCAGCTGCATGGTTTTAAAGTTGGTAAGCATCCCGCCCAGCCAGCGTTCGTTTACATAGTACATGCCGCAACGAGTGGCTTCTTCTTTGATAGCTTCCTGTGCCTGCTTTTTTGTACCTACGAAAAGAATTTCTCCGCCATTTGCAATGATTTCGCTCACTGCCTTGTAGGCTTCATCGACCCTGCGCACAGTTTTTTGCAAGTCGATGATGTAAATACCATTTCTTTCGGCGAAAATAAACTCCGCCATTTTGGGGTTCCAGCGTCTGGTCTGGTGACCGAAGTGCACCCCTGCTTCCAACAGTTGCTTCATAGAAATTACGGCCATTTAGGCACCTCCAATTGGGTTTTTGCCAGGAATATAATATAACCCAGCCCACCACAGCCCTGCCAGTCGTTCCAGCCTGGAAACACCAAGCACCCAAAACAACCTAAAGCCATGTGTGTAGTTTTCTACAACTCAAATATTATATCTGGAAAATTCTCGGCTGTCAAAATTTTTTCAGTTGGCGAGTGTCACTCGCCAATTGATACGAATCTCAAAAAATCACGTCGACGACCAAGCGAAAAAAACAACCCGGAAGCCAATGGCCTCCGGATTGTTTTTTATCTTTGTTGCACAGTTTCGTTAGTGATTAACGGAACACTACAACTTCACCTTCAAGAGTAACGGTTCTGCCAAACGCATTGGCCAAGAAGCGCAATGGAAGGAAGATACGTCCGTCTGGGGTGGGAACTACTTGGATAGAACCTGCTGGGCCAGATTGACCTGCAAAGGTTGCTATATCAACTGGTGAGCCGTTTACTGTAGCAATGTTGCTGCCAACAGTCATTACAACTGAAACAGCATTGCCATGAACGTCTGTGCCGCCAACTGTTGCTGTGTTGGTTGCTGCATCCCAGTTTACACCTACGTCAGGGCTTCCATTTATAAAGTAAGCGAAAGCACGAGCAGATACAAAACCTACACGAAGGTTGGTGCCTACAAGAGGTACCCAGCGGAATGGCTCATTTACGCCAGCGATTGGGCCCATGCCTTGCCACATACGGAACTCGTTAACAAGTTGGGTGCCACCTTCAGGAGCTCTGTCTGCGCCGCCAGCTACGTTTTCAAGTGCTGTGCGGTTGTAGGGAAGGCTGGTGAAGATACCGCGGTTAGCTGCTGCAATTACGGTAGCTTCTGCTACGTTTCTGTTGCGTACAGCGTTGAATACTTCTTGGTCGTTGTCAGCGATTGCTGTACCAGACAAGATTACTTGATATTCGATGCCTGGGAACGCTTGGCCTTCAACTCTGATGTTGCTGATGATAATTTCAGGAGCAGGTGCGTTGCCGCCATATGGCTGACGGGTTACGGTGAATACAACACCAGCGCGACCTACGTGACCACCAGCGGTTGGAGCCATCAGGCGACCTGTGTCAAAGCGCAATCCACTTTCAGCATTTACTGTAAGTGTTGGGATGTTGAGAAGGTTTACGTCGAAGTTACGGCCAACTGTATCTGTACCGATATACAGCCACAGCTCATCGCCGATTGTGAATGCAGAGTTGTCAAGAACGTCAACGATAACATCGCTGATTGCTTGGTTGCCTTGGATGTTGTACAGGGTACCTGTTTCAACTGGGGTAGAGCCTGTTGCAAGTGTCATTTGGATTGGATCACGAGCATGAGCAACAACTGCGGTATAGGTTCCGCTAGGGCCAACAAGGTTGGTTACGCCAGCACCGCTGATTGTCACCTCAACATCTTCGCCATATTTCCACTCATAACCAGCTTCCAATGAAAGCCAGAAACGAACTTCAAGCATACCAGGTGCAACTACATCGTGCAGATTTTGATGTGGAAGATAGATGCTAGCGATTGTATCGTTTACTCTACCTACACCGGCTACGGTTGGAAGCCTTTGATCCAAAGCTGATACCCAGCCACGGAATGTCATCCAGTTTTGACCAGCACGCATTTCTGCTTCGGTAGCGTTGTTGTTAGCGATGTGGTTGTTTGAGCCTTGACGGCCATATCCAGGAGCAAATGCTACACCTGAAGGACCGCCGTAGAAGTTGTTAAGCTCGCCACGAGTGTGTCCCCAGTCTTGGTTGTTGCCCGCACGGGCTTCGATACCAAGAATGCGAATACCTGGGTGTTGATTTCCATCTGCATCTAAGAATTCGAAGTTGATTGGGCTACCGAAACCATAGCCAAATGCGCCAACTGCGTTTTCTTCAATAACAAGTGTAGCTGTTTGAACGCCGGTGAAGTGTGCAAGACCTTCATTGTCACGGTTCCAAACGAAAGCTGGTCTTGTTCCTGTAGGAATGGTTGAAGAGTTAGTGATTGTTGCATTCGCTGCTCTAAAGGTACCAAGTGTACCGGTTCTTGCTTCAGCAGGGCCGCCTTCTACTGTAACGCTAATGTCAGCTGCACCGCGGGTACCAACATGCAAGCTGTTGCGAACTTGGCCAGCTACAAGAACTGGATGTTGAGCAGTTCCAAGTCTGCTGTTTTCCATGCTTGTGGTAACAGGCATTACCGCACCTACAGCAGGAGCTGGGGGCTGCCATATCCATTTGCCACCATCATTGTTTTCGTTTGGCACCCAAACCCATGTAGGTTCGCCGGCCACTGGTGATACGTTCAAAGGTCTGCCGATTTCTACGTCAATATATACGTTGCCTCTCATTGCCGCATTGTCATCGGGGATAAGCCACATGTTGCGAACTTCAAGCCATTCTGCTACACCAGCATGACCTACGCTTCTTTGAACATTGCTCATGTGAATGTCTACGCGATGTCTGTCAGTTGCATGAACGCCGCCGGTTTGAGACACACGACCAACATTGATTCTGTGGATTGGCAATCTTCTCAATGAATCACCATCAGGTTGTGAGAAAATATCTGCTCCGGCTGTTCCGGCTGCATTTAGTGAAGATAGGAAGCTTGCGCCTCTGAAAGCCGTACCGCCTGCATAAATAGCCATTTGTCTGGTATCTACAACGCTAAGTCTGCCAAAGCCGGTGCTGCCATGCATAAGGTGGTTTTGCATATTAGATGCAAGGTTTCCAACATTCCTTGGCATGTAAGCCCAACGATAGAATTCTGGAGCTGTAAGACGAAGAACCATATTTCCAGACAACACACCATGTTGAGATTCAGCGAATCTGATTGGTGGCACAAGCAGCGCAGATGTGAATGAACGCGCACCGCCTGTTGCACTTATGGTAATGCTACGTGCAGCTTGAGCTGCAACCATAGGCACATTTTGCAAAAGCTGTCTTACTTGTGCAGAAACTTGGTGAAGCGTTCCGCTAGCACCAATTGCCCTTACGGACATTGTAGCATTTCTCCAGTGATCGGCGTCATTTACGTCAAATGCACGCACCATTACTGTAACAGCAAGTGTTCCCTGCAGTCCGCTTGCTACATTGCCAGCTTCAAGGAATTGAGCTGGTATTGTAATGTCAGCTACAGAAGCGCCCCATCCCCACCAGTCGGTTGCAGAGTCGGTTGGAGTTCTAGGTGGTCCAGGTGTTACTCCGTCTGCAAGAAGAGGAGGAGTAGGAAGTGATGACGTCCAGATAGCCGGAACAGTTGTTCTGCCTACAACGCCAGTTTGTGAAATCCACGCACCAGCACCGCCAGCAACTGTGTTGAACTGCCAGTTCTCTATACCGTTATTGTTCCGTGAATACCTATCCATTGCCCATGAGTTGGTTGTTGCGAATGTCAACTGGATGGGTGATGTCAAACCTGCAATGGCTGACAATGGAATGTTGATTGTGATAGGGTCTGCTTGAAATTCCAATTCACTGCTAGGATCACGAAGTGTAGGGGGATATCCGCTAGCCCAATCCCACCCATGAACTATTGTGCCTGTCAAGTTGCCTGAAATATTGGTGCCGCCAAAATGTATGGCTTGACCAAATAGGTTTGCTGGAACCATTGACAACAACATTACCAATGCCAGCATAAGTGCCGCTTTTCTTTTAAAGTTTTTCATACTTTCTCCTTCCGGTTTTTGAAAAATTGCGCAAACCATATATTTTATTTGTTTGCACTTTTCCGCTTCTTTTCGCGCCGCTTCCCACAGGGAGATTGCCGCCCCTAGTCCACGCGAACCTTACTAGCGCATACCTATTACATAATGGAAGCGATGCGCGTTGGGCAGTTGTACCCATGAAATGAAACGACGGTACTTTGGCCGACTGACCGGCCTTAGCTTGCCGGCCATTCACTCGCCATGTCTACCTGTTTCGAATGTTTACAGGGCGTGCGTGCCGTTTCCCGTAAAAACCAGTACCTCCTTCCGTGTTTTAATTTTGGCGGTTTATGTGGAATTTTCGTCCATCATCGCCTAATAATGTGAGTATAGCACCGGACAAATTAACGGTCAATGCCCACAGATATAGTGTAAAACAACTGTAACACATATAGTTGCTGTACATACACCCATTGCATCCGCCTATTTTCTCCGGCAACCGCAGGAAATTTTATCACGCGCACTTTAACCATTCAAGAATTTCACACAATTGTAATAAACTTGTAATGTTTCTCCTGCGTCCTGCAATCATATTATTTGAGTTCATGGAATTTTTATGCCCAACTTGCATTATGTAACGATACTGTAATATTCGAGAAATTATTCCGCCGCAAAACCCAGTTGGTAATAAATTTATACCAACTGAAGTTTACAATATCAAGGTTTTTTGCTTGACACCCATTTCATTTCCTTAATCCTAAAAACCGCACTAAGCCCAAAATAAACAGCCGCGCCCGCCGCCGCAGGAATCAGCAGCTGCAAAATCACAAGCTGGCTCACAAAAACTCTTGCGACGACCACCACCAGCACAAACATCATCAGCGCAAACGCCGCCATCTTGGCCAAATCCTTCAATAATTCCACCGACCACGTCAACACGCCTTTTTTTGTGAGGGCAATCAGCAAAATAATCGCGCCCACGCTGTTTGCAACGGCACTGGCCAACGCAGGCCCGGCAATGTACATATGCGGAGCCAGCAAAAAACTTAGAACGCCGTTCACCAAAATTGCCACCACAGCGGTGAAAATAGGGGTTCGCCCGTCTTGCCGTGCATAACACGCCCGCGTCAGCACAACCAGCAGCCCATAACCCAAAATCCCCGGAGCAAAATAAAACAACGCCGTTCCCGTAATGTCAACGGCTCTTTCGCAAAACTCGCCTCCGCCGTAAATAAACCCAACCAACGGGCGGCTCAACGCCATAACCCCAAAGGTCAGCGGTAGCAAAAAGAAAAACAACACCCGCACCGTCTCGTTTACCGTTGCGCTAAAGCCGTCGTGGTCATCTGCTGCAGCCTGGCGCGACAATTTTGGGAAAATAACATTAGCCACGCTCAGCACAAAAACGCCGCTGATTATCGCATACAAGCCATGCGCGAAATATATTGCGTTTACGCCAAACACGCCTCCATACAGCCCTGCCGACGCACGAGCATTTACCATTACATTAATAGGAACAATCCACGTCGCGGCCATAACAGGCAACGCCAACGCCCCAATTTGCCGAAGCCCCGGGTCTTTAAAATCCAGCCGAAAACGAAACCGAAACTTATGCTTCACCAAAAACGGAATTTGAATAATCCCCTGCGCACCCCACCCCACAAGAAACGCCGCAACCAGCCCATACACGCCAAACCTATCGAAAAAAAAGAAATAATACACCAAAATAATTCCGTTGGAGACAACGCTCATAGCCGCAGGAATTCTAAACTCACCAAGGGATTGCAACACACCCGTAAACGAAAACGCCAAGCCACTTAAAATTAGCAGCGGAAACATATATATAAGAAGAGACACACCAAGCGACACCGTACCGTCGGGAAACGGCCCGTCCCCCAGCGACAGCACAAAAATAGGCCGAGCAAACAATATCGACACCACCGTAACCACGGCCGTAAGCACCAGCACAACACTAATAAAAAGAGCGGCTAAATCAAACGCCGCTCTTTTGCCCTTTTGCTCCATATAGGCATTGAACACAGGAATAAAGCTGGCGGAAAAAGCCGCCGCAAACATAATGTCCAAAAAATTCCGGGGAAGCATACTGGCCTGGGCAAAGGCGATACTTTCCGCCGTGTCCGCGCCAAGATATCTGGCCTGCATACTGTCTCGCAAAAGCCCCATAGCCTTGCCCACAAGTGTAATCGCCATCATCACGACTACGGTATAGGAAGTTTTATTTCTAATCACTCACTCCACCAAATCCGTTCATTGTCTGCCCAGAAGCGAATCGCCGCGCCATCGCGCCGCGCCAAGTTTACATATCGTATTCCGTCCCGCATGGTAAGGGTTGCTGGTTCACCGGCCGCGCCTGTTGCGCTTACCACAAACACTAGCATCCCCTCGCCCAGCAGCTCCTGCATCGCGCCGTGGAACAATTCAAATTCCATGCGCTGGCTAAAGCCAAACGGGTTTGCATCCATTAGTATAACCACATAGTCCCTGTTCATATTCCTGATGTCACGCATAAACCGCGCCCATTGATTGCGGTCGGCAGTGGCAATGCCACCGCCTGTGGCCATGATATTCACAACGGCAAAATCCCCTTGCTGCGTAGCCGAATATCCCGCGCTCGCCGCAGGCACCGCAAATTGGAAACTGGTACCCGCCCCTGCGAACCCGGGCTCTGCCCGCAACCTATCCCGGAACAGCGTGCTTTGAGGGATGGCAGCTCTATTCTCAGGGGAATACAACGCCTCCAGCCCATAGAAACCCACCATATGATGAGAAACATACGAAGAACCCAAAGTAACCATGTAAATCCTATCAATCGAGAAAGGCCCCGGCGCATCCGGCATACGTGCCACCGTAGTTTCCCAGCCGACAAAGTCTACGCTGTGGGCAAAGTCTACATTATGGAACGCACCGCTGCCATCACGCACACGGCCACGCAGCCAATGACCAGGCCCATCCCCATACACCTGCAAGCGCAAAGCTATGGGCGCACCGGGGATATCTATCGCCGGATAAAAATTCAAATACGCAGCCTGGGTGCTGGGGCTATTCACCAGCAGGTACTCCAATCGAGCAACCCTTCTGCCCAGCAAATTATCCGCGCGGGTGTTGCCAATAACGTAATCCGGCGAACTGGAAAATCTTTGCCCCGTGCCAAACATATTCAATTGCGACGCGAAACCGCCAACAGACACGGGAATATACGCCCGAACAGACCCAACCACAGCGGAAATATATCCGACCCCAGCCTGCACCGCCACAAATTCGTCTCCGTCAAACGTACCCAAATAAGAAGGCGACACCGAAAGAGACGCAACTCCAGGCACAGGAATAGGCGCACCGTCCACCGTTATGCCGGAAAAATTAATCGCCACCCGGTCGCCGTCCAGCACCGAAATGGACTCCGGCCTAATTTGAAGCTCTGCCAGTTCATAGGCATACACGGTGGCAGTAGCACTGTAGCCGCCACGCCTTACCTCAAGATTGTGTCGTCCTGTGCGCAACGGCGTAAACCGCCCGTCCCGCCAGGTGCCGCCATCGGTGTCTTCTACTAAAAAGACTGTATATACACTGGGGTCAAGCTCCAACCGGTTCGATAAATTATCCTCACCAAAAACCCTGCCCGCAATCGGAGCGCCAACCACAGCATGGGTTTCTTCCATTTCTAATGCAAGCCTTACTTTGTCACCTATCGGTGCGCGGTCGAACACACCCAGCGCGTTGATTACACGCCGCTGCCCACCGTCAGATGGGGTGTTTGCTACGGCAACTCTGCCGTCCGGGCTGCGCGTCGCCATCGTGGTAGAACCACCGCCGTCCATATGCATTGCGTCCGTTGCGCCATATCTGCGCAGAATATTGGCCATTTCCGCATGGGTTGCCCCCACGGAATGGCTTCGCCCGTCTACGGTCATCAGTATCAACTGGCCGGTGGCGTTGTTTACGCCCACCGCCGTGCGCGGATGCCGCGAACCCGGGGCTACTCCGCTGTCGGCAACCAATTGGCCACGGGAAAGAATAAGTCCACCCCCGCCAATCGCCGATTGCATACGGGAAAAATCAACATTTCTATTATTACGGAACGTAAGCTGCGCAGTATCGCCCATGCGGAACAAATGCCGATGGGTACCATGCATACGTTCTGGCAGAATAAGTACATATCCGCTTTCAGGGACATCCACGTTTTCACCCGGCATCGACACAAATGTGATGACGCCGTTTTCCACCACGATTTTGGTGAGCCAGTCAAAACGGCGATCCAAAGCCACGGTGTTTTCCATTGCCCCGCGGTCAACTATCACCGGCCAGTACAAATCATGGCCGATGTTATTAAACGCGTTTATATCCGTCACATTGCGCACGCCATTATTGTAAAAATGAATGTCGGACTGCATATACACAAAATCGACATTGTTCTGCATATCCAGCAAAAACGTGGCAAATTCGTTGCGGTGATAATTGGTAGCCACGCTAAGCCCCAACAACTCGCCATCTATTGCCATTGGCCCAAAATGAATGGAATACGCCCCAGCCATGCCAAAAAAGTCCGCGTTTATTCCGCCAATAGCACCCGCGTCGGCCAATATGTTAGAAGTCGTGTCCCGTCTCCCCAAGGTGAGGCTGCTGGTTACAGGCTCCACATTCAGATACTGCTCGTTCAAGTCAACAAGCATCACATGAACATCCAGCATTCCGTTGGTGGTCATCATGCGGTTGCGCTCGTAAACCACCCCACGGGAAAGCCTTTGTTGCACACGGTTTTCAAACAATATGTTCTCCGCCTGCACAGTGATACCAAACCCCACTGCCATGACCAGCGCAGCACAAAAAACTAAAATCCCCTTATACATATCAATTACCCCCTGTTATAAATGTCCCAGCAATAATAGAGCAAATTCGATGCAATGTAAACAACCCCGCCGGGGATATTTGGTTTCAATTTGGTTTCATTTAAAAATGAAAAATTCAGTTGGTATAA
>Ga0123355_10013974_pt1 | contig 12520 bp, 5 predicted proteins | sample TergutEmb28metaG_3_FD_89872 | JGI IMG/M metagenome (GOLD analysis project Ga0123355, IMG submission 89872) | Embiratermes neotenicus P1 segment gut microbial communities from Petit-Saut dam, French Guiana - Emb289 P1 | ecosystem: Host-associated > Arthropoda: Insects > Digestive system > Gut ...
GGTTTTTTTTTTGTGTTTTTTTTCCCGAAATTGTCCTCATTTCCATTTTTTTTGGTTTCTTTCCGTCCCCCCCCCCCCCGGCCCAGTTATATTAGTTACACATTGACTGACATTCGTGTGTTTCATAAAGCTAGTGATTAACATTGCTACTTCTGAAGTCGGGGCACATACAGGTAACCGCGCATTCTGTTGTCTTCATGTAGCAGTGAAGGTCTTTGTTACCCCAGTTTGTCACTCTCTTACGTGATGCAGTCGAATAACCCAAGAAGTCATGCAACGGACCGGCTGTATTGCGTAGACACACCTCAGAACATGTAAGTGTACTGTGCTTGATACGGTGTGGCGGCTGCTATGTAGTCCATCTCTTTGTTGTTCATCACGTTGTGGGTAGATACCTTTGAAGGCCGTATATTGTGCTGTTGCTTGTATACAAGTTCTCCTACTACGTCATTAATATCTAGTTTGTGTTAAAACGTGAGCTTCGTAGGGTGAAGTCTTCTTCTGACGTCTGGATTAAACGAAGTATCCTTTGTTAGTTGAAGGGTGTTATTCACGTAAGTAGTTTTTGTGTACCCCCGTATTTCACAGAATGTTTTAAATTGCGCCGTGTTCGCCGTCCACCATTCATGTAACTTTGCGGTTGAGATTTACTTCGTAATTGGCATTCCTCACTCTTCGCGCTCCTAACAGGCTCCCCTTGGGTAGCGTTTTGCTTGGATAGTGTATCCATATTTCAGTACTAGAGAGCGCCGCATTATTACTTTTTATTAATCATTTAAAGACGAAGGAAGGAAATACAAGAAGCTATATTGTAGAATATCCGGAAATACCGCACATTTGCAGTCGTGAGAAATGACATTTTAGAGATAGGTAAAATTTGGAGTTTTTCGGATTATTACTTCTTCCATTAACTCTTTAAAGAAGAAGCGCAAACTGCTTTATTTAAAGACCCATTTCGTACCGCACAGTAAACACTTTTCATCTCGGTTATAAAAACCAATCAGTTTATGATGTAAGTGGCACAAGTCGCTGTTTGTTGTGAGATATATTCAAAACACGTAAATACAGTGTGAACAGAGCATACATTTGTTGAACGTTAAACTTGTTGGTGGATCACGTAACCAGTAGGATTTAAAAGGTTAAATGCTACTCCTTTCTAGAGAACGCAGTCCTCCGTAGTGCTTGCTGTGAGTCCCAAAACACAATGCAGTGGTATTCACGAGTGTTAATCGAGAAGTGCTTTGTGTTATATTTTCATTGTTGTAGTTGCGGTATATGCTTGCTTGTAGAACTTATTAGATTGCAGTTAATATTTTCATTTTCACCATTGGCCACCTGTTCCTGGCCATGTAACTGACCCTTTCCATGTTCATGATCCCCACACAAAATCAACACAAAACCTTGTAAAATTAGCGTGAATAACGGCAGTTTGTTGTTTCACTTTGTCCTTGCCAAGAGGGAGATAGTGGTGGTGGTACATATGTTCATTTGTGAATTGTTACAACCTATTGACTACTGTATGGTTGATACTTTGTGCTACAGGGTAAAACACATTAAGACATCTTGTTCTCTAAGCTTGCAGTCGTAACTGGTTCATATCAACGTGTAACACACTTCATTGCCACTCCATCCCAACTAATATGCTATCACTTTGATATATCCTTCTAGTGTCATTTGTTGGGCGAGATATAGCACAAGGTTATCAACAGCCTAGCCGCATTTCGGAATCTGTTAATGCCACCTGCTGGACTGAAGAGGGCGTAGGTGGACGTAAATTACAGCGTAATTAGATATTCTAATGGCGTCTTTACTTTGTTGGATCGGAAGTTTAATATTGTATGGATGGATGTGTACTTTCTGCACCATTACTGTATTTACATTGTTTTGTGAAACCACTTGTGTTCGTGTCTTTCAGATTTGGAAGTAATCAAGTCAGAATTGAGTTTTATTGAGCACAGTAATTCGCTAGCCCTTTCCGGCCACCATGCTCACCATCTTGTTTTGACTGTTTTACGTGCCATTGTCTCCTTTGTTTTAATTCCCTGTCCGTCATAGCTGATGCACGAATATTTGTCGGTCGAAACTTAGTTTAAGGGAAGCACTAGAAATTTGTAAGGAGTTCATGCCTGAAATGTGGTAATCTTAATTGTCAGTAAGGAATTTCGCAGAATGGTACAGTGTATATGTTTAGACTGCTGCTCCGACTGTTGAACCAAGGGAAGCATATATTTGCATGGTTTATTCCTTGTATGGATGATAGTTAATTGTTTGAACTTCGCCAGCAACGTATTTCAACGACGTTCTCTTTTTAACTGTTTGAATGGGGATTGAAGCAGGCGGTTGGGTTACATTTTTTGAAGCCGTCCTTTGCGAATTGTTCTACTATATCCCATCTTTATTTTTTATGGTACACCTTCCCGTGAATGATAGAAAGAGGTTTACCCGACGTAATACCTACGTCGAGGGAAATACAGACTATTTTATTTGGAAAGCTGCATTGTCTGCTGGAATGGCAAGCTCTCGCTTTCTGTCGGGTCGTAGGTTTGAGTGACTTTTTCTTTTGCGATGCACTTCGAACGTATCGCGTTGACGTTCTAGGTACCGTATGTTTCTGGCCACCTGTGTGTAGTAGTCAAGTAATTTAAGGTGATACACTACAATTGAACAGATATGACCTCCGAACTTTCGTTACGTACGCTGTGCTGCTTATACTTGTTCTTTTTAAATAGCGGCCGTCGCGGAATGATTGCATTTTGAAATGCTAAGATTTTGGAGATAATTGCGTTAAGCGCGTTTTTGACCTCAATCGACCTGCTATTTAAGAGAAACACGCTCTAGTTCGGAGGCGAATTGCACGCCTCGGTAGGACACCGTATTGTTTTGTTTAATATATAAGGCGTTTTCTTCAGATTCGTTGCCGCAAGTTCCGTTTGAAACGTTGTGTAGTTTTAGCCACCCGTTTCAAACACGGCACGTGTTGTGTGATTGTTAATGTATCTGTATGTCTCTTGAGGTCATTTGGGTTGACTTTTTAAAACCCATGACAATTTTTCAAACCCCCCCCCCCCAAAAAAAAAATTGGGTGGCTTCATTAATTATTGAACACTGTACTTATGACATTCCAGAAACCTCAGGCTTCGGACTGAATTACTTAAACGCATAGTGTAGGAGCTTGAATTAGCGTACGGTGTTGTGTATTATGGTTTAACCCTTTAAAGACGAAGCGCAGACTGCTTTAAAGAACCAATCTGTACCGCGCAGTAAACACTTTTCATCTCGGTTATAATAACCAATCAATGTATGCTGTAAGTGGCACAAGTCACTGTTTGTTCTGAGATAAATACAAAGCACATAAATACAGTGTGGACAGAGCGTAGAAATCCTGAATGATAAACCTATTCGTGCATCGCGTAACCAGTAGGCTTTAAAAGGTTAAGGTGCCAGGGTTTCTGCTTAGTTTGGTGTTTTTCAGAGTTTGCCTTGCGCCATCAAAAATCGCAATTTATTTCTTGTTCGACCAAAATTATACCGACACATTCCGAGCAGCCCAGAAAATCGCCTCAGTTTTATGGCGTAGTGTTAACCAGAAACACGTAAATTAAAATTTACACTCAGTTGCTATGGTTTTTGCATTTAATTTCATTTGTTAACCAAAGTGCAATTGCCGAAGACATAAAACTTGAAGCACAGTTGCTTTGGGAGTGCAAGATCCGTCAGATGGGTCCGCGGCCCTGGTTTTGAGAATTCGTGACTTAGTGGGACCGCATAGGACAGACGACACTACAGTAATTTCCAGACTTGTGGTAGCCATGGATTTTACAATTTAAAATGTACGGAAGTTTCTTTTCCACAGTGTTAGCCGGTGTCGTCAGATGTGAAGAACCAAGTCGTCTGTTCAGGCCCGACATTTAAAAAATATCCCTCTTAACATTACGTTTAGACAGTTTTTACATTGAAGTGATAAATTTGGCTTAACTTACTGCTGACAGCGCTTCGCCCATTTCGACGCAACAATTTGTAACTCTTGCGGAGAAATACTGCTTCACTCATCATTTCGGATGGGAATAAAACCCTATCTGGTATCAGCAGACTTATTTTCAAGAACTGACATGGTTATTCCTTCTGATTGGTCGCCTGGCGTTCTTCGAGATACATCGAGCGAGGTTCAGGTTCAGGTGCTACAGAATGTATAGCCATTACACCCTGACCGTTAAGCGTAATAATTTCTCTGCTACTTGTACGTCTGTCGCTCGAAGGCTGTTAACTACGACCGCCCTTTGTTTCGAGCTGTAATACCTGTCATTGTTCTTTTCTCTGGAAGAAATAAATCTTGTAGCAGTCACTCGACAGATGTGCCTGCGGTGTAATTAGTTCTTCTGTCTAGTGTATCTTCGCGACAGCTGTGAGGTTGCACCGAGTATTCATTAGAACCGGACGGAAAGAACTTGTGTTGTTGGTTAAACAAGTTTCTTGTTTGTTATTTAGTACGCTTTGGACGATTTTATTTCGGTAGGTTGCTGCTGAAAATTGTGCGCCCTGAAATCAGAGAAGTTGCGGTTTACATGCTGTGAACGTTATTTGTATTGGCCCCATTCGTCACTAAATACTGTGTTCAGATTGCTTAATTTTTTTTTATTTTGGATTTTAAATGTGTCGTTTAACGACGCGTCGGTGGTGAATTTAATGAATTCGCGAATCTGAAGCATTTGAGGGGTGAAACTGAAGTTTATTTCATAGCGAATCGGAAACATTGGAGGGGTGAAACTGAAGTTTCTTTTCATGAATCGTTAGCCCTAGTGAGCAGGTTTCGCGATCATACTGGGACATACCACACTCGGTTGGGGCTCCCCTGCTCGAGTAATCGGCCCGTCGCAGAAACTGACAACACGCGACACTCACAAGAGGTACATCCACGTCCCAGCAAGTGAGCACCTACTAACTCTCGCCGTAGGCCGCGTGGCCACCGGGATCGGGATGAAGCTGAATTACTCGGAGAAGAACCTGTCACATTGCCACTTTGTCCACCACGTGGGCTGGTCTGGGATTAAACCGAGACCTTTTTAGGTGAGAGGACGGCGACTAACCACGTGAGACATGCTACGGCCCGTTTTGGTTGTACCCGGCACCTGGATGAAGTGCTTTAAGCTGCTAATCGTTCCTCTTACCCGAAGTGCTGTCATAATAGAAGCACGAAGAGGGGGAAGGGTTGAAGATATTTTTTGGTCGTTCGCTTCGAATTTCCGGACCGATATTTCGACTATCAAAGGATGCTGTGCTTAGTAATTGAGGGAAGATATCATGGCCATTAGATTCGAGGAAATTATTTTTCAACTTCTGCTGTGCGACGGTAACGAGTTGTTACGTATATCAAATTTACCGCGCTCATACTTGATTATGAATATTGCACATTTTATTTAACTGTAGGCCTGCAAGTAAATTTCGTGCCAAATCCATCGAGTTACGCAACAAGTTTATTTCCTGTGCTAAGGTCATTCATATAGCGACACTCCTGTACGTACCTTCAGTTGTCCTAGCGGCAGCTTTATGCTCGTCTTATTAACTTGTCCGTTTGGTGTTGGCATTTTTGAACCTCTCTTATATAACAGAAGTCCTAATAGTCGGCTTTCGGCCTTCTGCCTCGTTGTGAGTTATGTTTTGCGCGTGCGAAGTGTTTAAGAAGTCGTTGGTCTCTCCACTTCTTTAGCAAATTTTCTACCGCTGTTGATTGACAGATGAGCATACTCGTAGTTTAATGGCTTCAAGTGAGCTCAGCTGTTTGATCACCTTGTTTTGCCAGTAACGACTTCAAATCGCTGCAGCGTTCACACAATCAATTCTGTCGGTACCTTGCGCTGGGACGCTGCCTGAAGCCGAAGTAATGTTAATGAATTCCAGTCATTAAGCATTCACAATCTCATCTCCTTAGGTTGCTGTTCTACGCAGTGTGAGAGGAGTACATAGGGGCTTTATTTAGTATATTGATTTCATAGTTTGGAATTGATTTTCTTGTTCATTGTATCGTGTATGTAGCACTTGTTTGTGATAAGCATACGCGCAGTCAGTTCTCCACGCCAGGGGTTTGTCATGCGAATATTGTAAAAGTGTTCCATTGAAAGTTATGGATTAGCTTCTGTAAGAGTACCAAACTTCAGTAACGTCTTTCTTTGCTCATTGTTTCGTCATTACTTCGTTCTGAAGCTTGCCCGTAGGCCTGTATATATAGTTCATGCATCCGTTTGCTTAGGTGTTTAAACATTTGTTCTCAGGAAGCACTAGAACATTTAAACTTATGGTAGCTTTGGAATTACGTATTATGAGTTGGCGAGTACGTTGTGTTAAAAGGTAGGCCGGTATGTTTATAGAGTGTGGATTTGAGTTGAAGTGACCGACATCTTTCTGTGATCGCTACACATTGTCGATGTTTAACTGGCATCTGACAACAGATGATCACGAATGTAGCGTTTGAGTAGTTTCGGTGGGGATGTTGTATACTAAAACATACTTTGATTGCTCTAATTTTTGTGGTTTGGTTGTTTGAAGACGACAGCGTAATAACAGCAGCAGATACCCCTGTGTGTTCAGTCTCTCCATGTCACGCGTCTTTATCCGGGGAAGGAAAGGGAAGTTTACATTTCGTTATCTTTGGATTCTTGTGTTTACTGCTGTCTGTCAACTTTTGCAGTGAGAATGTCCGGATTAAGTTCTTCGTATTCATTTCCATATTCATAGACCAGAAATTAACAACGTTCACTCTCCTTGCTCGAGAACTTGGCTTCTCCCCGTACTCCACACCTCACATACCGGAGTCAGTCTTATTGTTTTCAGTTCTCTGCCCTCTGTATGTGGGGGCACGCGGTGGCGCAGTTGGCTGAAGCACAGCCCTACTAGCCGGAAGGTCGCGGGTTCGATTCCCGATGGTGTCATTGGAATTTTCATTGACATATCCTTCCGGCCGCACTATGGCCCTGGGGTTGACTCAGCCTCTAACAGAAATGAGTACCAGGAATATTTCCTGGGGGGTAAAGGCGGCTGGTGCGTAGGGCAGACAACCGTACCACTTTCATGTGCCGATTGTCTTGAAATCTGGGAGCCTCAACCTCCTGGAACCCTCAGGGTCTGTCCAGGCCTGTAATGGGATTGCTTTACCTTTTACCCTCTATATATGTAACGGATTTAGTACCTCTGTCTCCCCGTCTTGTTCGTTAATTTCATGGCAATATCCTGCCCATTGCCTCTGTCCTGAGCAATTTCAGTCTTGCCTGCAGCTTATCTCCTTGGGGATTCATGTTTAATATATTAATCTGTCGTCTGCATTTCTTTCCGTCCAAGGATAACATTTGTGTGCTTTGTTTTTTTGGTGGGAGACCGAATAAGAGTTGTGCGTGGGAAGCCTGCCTTGATGCGATATGCCAGGGAGAGTTGTCCTGTCGGCATTAAGCGCTCTCGTGTACGGCACATGTAATCATTCGAACTTCTTAATTATGCTCAGCTGTGTGTTTCGCGCGTAATTTTTACAGCATTGTCGCTGCTATAAATGCGAAGTGAAGCAGGCATCCGTTAATTTATCCATCATTTGTTCATCGTCATTCTCTTCGAACGTGACTGCAAACAAGCTGTATATTCAAAAGCAACTATTTTTCCAGCTTTTTTGTTTCTTAGCATGTACGGCTAGATCACGCTCTGAATGTTGTCCATTGAAAAGGTTGTTTCGAAGCCCCAGATACTGTAATATAGCGTTCAGAGTCTGGTTCTTAATTCTCAACCACGTATTGTATTCTTTCAACATGGACCTTGTTATGGGTCGAACGTAACGTTACATTCGTTTAACGCTTCTATGTACGTCCTTAATACACAAATCTTGCGTGTGCACGAACACACTTGGTGTTCATTGAAATTATTAGATTCTTCCAACAGTAACAGCAGCAGAAAAATTGTGAACTGCCATACGCCTGTGATAAGAACACACGAGTGTAAAGCGCATTGTAGACATGTGCCCAGTTTTGGAGCGGTGCGAAGTGTGGTGTGACCGAGATAGTTGCACTGGTCCGTCATTCATCACTCGAGGGTTCATACCCGCTAAGCATCATAGCCTGGTTCCGGAGCGATTGAAACCTTCGGTGTGTATTCCCCTGCTTTCTGTTGTAATGTTTCCATCGTTGTTTTCGCGTTCCGAACAACGTGTGCAGCACGCATTCAGCTCCTTGCTGTAATTACTCGGCAGTACCACTTGTTGCATAGCTGTTCTGTACGTCGCACTTTTTTAATAGCAACTGAAACGTGGGGTACTCCGGTATTATTTTAGCAGCTAACCCGTTCATTGGATCATGGAAACCCGTTTGCTGTTGAACAGCAGTGTTAAGTATAGAAATTTTCTTCTCATAGACTTTCATATTATTTAATATAACTGTGATCGCAAAATCGTCCTGTGGCCCTTTTACTGCACGATGCCGGCAGTTTTGTGCGGGTGCAGCGTGAAGTAACGTTGTAGGCAATTGAAGACTGACGTTTTATATGAAAACAAAATGTCTTTCATCTGTCGAACACAACCAGTTAGTTTATTTTCTTTATTTAAACATAGCTACGCGTTTCAGTCGATGACTATCGTCGGGTTACCAATACGAAATCTCAAAATAAAATATAGTGCAAGTGTATTCGCTTGTATGGGATCCCCGTAATTCATTGTTGGTTGAAGTGAGTATTTGCATTACATTACATTTCGTTACATTACTGCCGTCTCATTAAGAAGGAATTTTCCGTTTAAACATGACTCGATTTGTTGCACTGGATGGTTTTTGTGAAGAATACGGTTATTGGTATTGGTAGAAACTGCGATATGTAACTTAACCTCGTTTAATAAAATGGAAATGTTATTTACATGTATTCTCTTTGTCGTATTTGTGTCAATGATTTTATTAAACAACCATTGCGTGTATTGAATCATTTTACAGGTGTTGTTAAGGCGCAGTCGGAAGTCTGGTGTTATTTTCGTGATGCCTGTCTGTTCATCCACACGTAACATTGCCCAAATTACAGGATTGTGGTTGAAACCCGATGTATGTTCTAACAGACCGAAGTAGCTGGAATCTGTCTCACCTGTTTGTTGACCCTTTCGTTTACATCTAAATGCAAGTTTGTTGGATTTCCTTGAACGGCATGAGCTTAAAAAAATCTGTTTTAGATCGATGTTTCTCGGATCTGACGTAAAGGTTTCCATTTATATTTGATTACGTGGGCGATATAAAAGTGAGGTGTATGAAGAAGATTCATTGTGTGTGGGGATAGTCAACAACGCGTCTGCTGGCTGTCTTCTCTCCTCTCCTGCACTGTGCTCTAGCGGATGTTTGCCGTGTTACTTTCCCGTTGATCAGTAGTTGTATTCTGTTCTTGGTTTTGTCAGCTTTTCTTATCAGACTTCCTGTTTCCCGCCGTGTTCAAACCCACAGTGTTGGAATCTCAGACACGCCTCGCTTAGTTTTGCATTTCTAACACACAGGCTGTACAGTCGTCGTCTGCATGTTGCGCTCTGTCTAGTTAAGACAGTGATAAAATTCTAGCCTCGTCGTTGCCCCATTTTTAGTAGCTTTTGTAGTTACAGGCGTTTGAGACTCGGGTTGGCAGAAAACGTTTGTTCGCCTCTGGTAGGAGTTGTTGCTTGTTGCTTGCTACTTTATTTAGTGTGCTGAATTTATATGGCAATTGAGACCTGTAAGTGAATTCCAGTTTGAAATATTTAGACGTCCAAATACTGTGCGATTTGAAGCCACCATTTCGTTCCGCTTCGTTCAAATTTTTGGACGTCTTGGTAAATAAATTGTAAGGTTTGCCTTTGCGCCACTTACGGGATTGAACACGGCCGTGTAATTAGCCTATTCCGACGCGTCTTTTCTGACATGAGATGCTCGAATCGCGGCCGCAGAGCACTTAACCAGTATTCTGTATTTCTTCGTCACTTTCTCATGCAGTCACAGGATATTGCCTTAAAATTGCCCTCGGCTGATATCGTTTTCCTTCACATCCTTCCCAACCAATCATTTTTCGTGTATCTCCTCTCTCCCCCCCCCCCTTCCCCCTTCATTCCGTTCGTGCGTTTTACAGTTGATACGGTGTCTTTAGACACATGAGTTCCTGAAAATAATGGTACCTAATTTTCTCAGCGTGACTAGTGTGTAGTGGAAGTTATGATTGGCATTGAAATTCTGCCCCCTTAATGTGGGCTATACATTTTTAACACGATGTCACTTGCGCCTGTCACGGGTAGTCGACTGTCGCACGGCTTTGCCACGGTCGAGTAAATTTCGTTACTTGTCTGTCGGCATAATGCTATAAAATTCATTTGCTGGAGATGCTACCCTTAGTGGGAAGAGATATTTTCTGATTTGCTCCACAGAGTATTCAGTTTCAGTGCAGCCTTAATTTTGTATCGAAGTGCGTTTCTTGGCGATTGAGAATAGCATTGTTATGGCGGAACATAGGGGCGAAAATAATAGGGTCACTGATTTCGGTTTTGTGGAGCAATTTCTTATGTTGTAGCCATGTTTATAAGTCTCCTTCTGTTCTCAAGTGTTGGGACTTGTCGTAATTGTTAACATCAACATACTTGTATTTAATCGATTTTTCATCATAGCCTTTGTTTGTTTTGTCTGCCTGTATACTTGGCAGATCTCCCAGGCTAGTTTGTGGCGAAAAAGCAATGTACGGCCTTACTAAAAGTTTGTAATTATTATATATATATATCCCATATTACAGTGCAGACGTTTTTAGTATAGACATATAGTGAAATGTTTGTACATCTTCTGGTTATTTAGCCTTATGGACTTGAAATGGAAACTTTTTTCCCCCCTGAAAGCAGTATGTTTGTGCAGCAACTTGACTGTCATCTTAAATTTACTTTCTTCGGGAAACTTGCTGTGCTTGTATTTTCGTCGTCATTTTGCGGACGCTGAATAATCAGGGAGGCTAGACAGAGTAACCCGCCTGTTCCGGACTTTGATTGTGTCTAAGGTGGGTGATGTTCTTCACTGCTTTTGAAGTTTTACAATTCTGGGCACCTGAGACTTTGTTGAAGCTCGCCTCTCCCGACGATTTCTGAATTCCTTTTTGTTAGCGTCGTGGTAATCGGTCACGGTTGAAACGTGTCACTTCTTCTTGTGCGCATTTGTTACACAACGCAGTGACAGTCGGTGTTGGCAGTTGTTTGTCGTCCCTACGTTAACGCCCCTCCCCCGTTCTGATTTACTTAATACGAAATATTCCCCTGTGGCGCTGCGGCCCAACGCGGGCCTTGGCCTCCTCATTTTTGAGGTTTTTAGATCACACGCAACGACGCATCACAGTCGGTAGGACTCCTCTGGACGAGTGATCAGCTCGTCGCAGAGACCTCTACCTGACAACACACAACATTCACATCAGACAAACCTCCATGCCCCCGGTGGGATTCGAGCAGCCGCAGACCTACGCCTTAGACCGCGCGGCCACTGGGACCGGCAGTATGAAATATTACTACCTGGATTCTGTTAGAATGTCTAGGTTCCAAGTGCAGCTTTGTCGAGCCAGTAATTGACGACATAAACTTGTTTTGGGTGCGTTTTGAGTTCGTGTGACCGTTTCAGAATTTGTATCTGTGCTTGTGCCCTTGAGGTGAGTTCACGGTGAGCAGATTTTAATAATTACGATAGATAGTACACAGCAGGAAATGCTTATTTCCCAGGTAGGCCGCAGCACAGTCCGTGTCATGTAATTAGACTTGTACTTACGGGATGAACTCAGCAGCGCACGCTGCCGGCCTTGAGACTTGCTGCGTCTTGAAAATCTGACACTGTATGTGTATGACGACGTTGCGGCGAAATATGCTGCATCCATAATCAGGGTAACATTTCCTCCGAAACGTCGCCGTACCGTACTAGACTACACAGTGTCATCCCAGAATGCAATACAATCTTCACACTCGCTGTCGTGGACACCTCTCGCACGCGGCCATATTGGTATTTTCATCTTACCAGTTCAGGTGTGCGGTGTTTTCCTTTTGGGTTCGTTAATTGTAAACCTGTAAGCAACAGTGCAGTTCGTAAACATGCGTCTAGACCGTTCGTGAAAAAAGAGTTCAGACTCGTGCATCACAGTGGATTACAGTAGGTTTGTGATTGTGTTTTAAGTGTTACGTGAAATTCTGAAGTAAAGTAGACCGCGCGTCCTTTGCTTTTCGCTGCGTGCAGCGAACTTTCCAATGACGTTGAAAGGAGATGCAAGGAAATAAATTTCCTATCTTGGCACGGCGGCCTGTTTGGTACTCTATCTCTCCTCTTCCCCCCCTCCCAGTGGCTAAGGCATTTATCTATCTGGGAGTTGCTGTATGAACGTGTGACCTCAAAAAGCAAGTTACCTTATCTACTGCGAACTTTCTTCCACGACGTCTGTCCAGTATATGTGGATTTGTGTTGCTGTTTGCTTTTTTTTTTTTAAATTTTTTTAATCTTTCTTTAACCTTTCTCCCCCACATCACCATCTTCTTCTTTTTTCTGAA
>Ga0123355_10013975_pt1 | contig 12520 bp, 8 predicted proteins | sample TergutEmb28metaG_3_FD_89872 | JGI IMG/M metagenome (GOLD analysis project Ga0123355, IMG submission 89872) | Embiratermes neotenicus P1 segment gut microbial communities from Petit-Saut dam, French Guiana - Emb289 P1 | ecosystem: Host-associated > Arthropoda: Insects > Digestive system > Gut ...
CCTGGCACTACATCCTCCTATATCACCACTCACATCATCGGGACAACGTAACCGCGCCTCATGGGCGTCCCAACCTGAGAAGTCGGTTACACTTCTGCCGTGCCCAGGAGGGAAGACCACGAAATCCGTCAAGGACATGTGGGGCATTGGATTAAAAAAAAAAACATTAAGAACATAAGGAGGTATGCAGAGTGTTGTGTTTTATGAATTTTACCCAAGAACAGCTTTTAAATTAATAATCTGATGCCTTAATACCCTAGGGGACTGCGGTGGCACAGTGGTTAAGGTGCTGTGCTACATATCGGAAGGTCGCTGGTTCGATCCCAGCTGGTGTCATTGGAAATTTTCATTGACTATGACCCTGGGGTCGACTCGGCCTCTAACAGAAATGAGTACCAGGAGCATTTCCTGGGGGTAAAGGCGGTCGGTGCGTAAGGCTGACACCCTTACCACCATCCTGTACCGTTCTTGTTTCCGACTATAAATACATCTTGAAACGTTTCTTGTTTATGCTGCTGTGTGCCGATAGGTCCGTTTTGTTGAGAGTTTTTGAATTCAGTGTCCTGTAGAAGATCCCTGCCAATTGCACTTCCTGTGAAAATGAACCATATGCAAAATGTTGGCCCTTAGTTCTATTAAGGTCTTTTCATCAAATCCGTTATAATGGGCTCTGAAGATTGTGGAAGGAATTCTTCGTGACTTTTTTTTTAGCATTTCTATGAAGGGACTTAGGCATGCCGTGGAAATCCCCAGGGCAGTTGGACCGGGAACTGAACACGTGGTGTTCCGAATATGCAGCAGGAGCGCCAGTCATTTGATGACAGCCATTCTGTGCCCACTAGCGCAGTTTGCCGTTTACTGTGCTTTCTTTGTTAGTGTGCATTTCGCAGCAGAATTTCCGTGATTTGCTGCAGCACATTCTGTCTGGTTCGAATAGATTCAGGGAGGCAGGCTGCACAAGAAGTGAGAGTAAACTCTAATATGAGAAAGTTTCCGATCTGTTTAAATATTTTAAAGAGAACTATGTAAAACTATGCCATTTTAATTTTAAGTTTGACGTGCTCCCATCACAAAAAAAAATCACCTCTTACCCGAAAGAATATGATTGAATGCATGTACTAAGGTTGTTTAAAATCTTCAGTTGTCCCTTCAGTAAATAAGGAAGTACATTGCAAATACACAGTAATTACTCGTAAACAGTGAAAATGCTAAACAATTAAACACGAAGCGGAGTTATGACCCGGCTGAGGTGGTTAGATGCCTGTCTTCCCACCGCAGAGGTCCGATTTCAGTCCGAGACCTTTCTGTGTGGCATTTGTGGTGGACATTGTGGCACTGCGGTGTGTTTCCTACTAGTTCTTCGGTTTCGTTCTGTCTGAATAACGTTCAGCAAATTATTCATCCCTATTCAGGCAGTTGCTACCGACACCGTAATCTGAGTAACTGCCAGCGTAATTAATCGTAAAAAGAAGAAACACTGGATAAATGAACGTTCAATATACGGTGTCCATCCTTGTGTGTTCCGTGGGACCGGAAGCTGCGTAACACGTCTCTGTGAAATCTACGGAGGCATAAAGAGAGTACCGCCCCTTGGGGAAGCAGTTGTTCCATATTGCAGACTCCCTGAGGGTTGTGTGTCACACTTAAAGAACAGGTTACTGTTGTAGGTATAGGATTTGCTGTCGTTTCCACGCGACCCGTTGTTGTGCCTCGTGCCATCTGTGAGCAGGCGAACGTAACCTACGTGTTTGTGATCCAATAGTTCTACACACTAATATAGAGTAGTTTAGCGAACTTTGTCTGTTAGATGCAAGTGTCTACAATTCTACATTCATTAACCATCCCAACGCATTACGTCTGTAGCTAAATGTAAGCAGATGTGATTAGGGTACGTACTCGCATTCCGCACCTGTGAGTTTATCGCCGTACTATATTAGGGACGCAGAATAGAAAGTCAGTCTGCTGCCATCACATCCGTACACAGAGTAATACACCAGGTCTGAATAGGTGTGATATCGAAAGTTACTGTTTGTTGTAAGAAAAATGAAGTATCAGTCTATATGACTAGTAGATGTTACGTCTGTAATGTGGTAATGTCTTTCGTCTACAGAGGTTCATCTCAGTCCAGTGGTGTAAAGTGCATAAAAGGGATTGTATACAGCTTTAATTATGCTTAGGACTGAGAATTGAGATTTTTAGAGTTTTGTTAAAATGCATGTTGCTCTTTTGATCAAATCGTATAGAATAAAATAAAGTAAGTTTACCGTTAAAGAGTTAAAACATTGTTGAAGAAAAAAGACCAACTTGATGTCACGTGCTATTTTATTTCACTTCTTATGCGCTCAACATGTTTCGGACGTTAATATATCCATCATCAGGAGCTTGCGACTATTCTGTTGAATTACCACATTGGTAGTATTTTTCTTGGTTCGATGTGTGTTGGAGTCTCGGTGTGGTTGGGTTGGAGTAGTATCCGTGTTGCAGGCTGAAGCCTAAAAGACCAACTTGATGTCACTTGCTATTTTATTTCACTTCTTATGCTTCAGCCGGCAACACGGATACCATTCCAACCCAACCACACCGAAACTCCAACACACATCGAACCAAGAAAAATACGACCAATGTGGTAATTCAACAGAATAGTCGCAAGCTCCTGATGATGCATATATTAACGTCCGAAGCGTGTTGAGCGCATAAGAAGTGAAATAAAATAGCAAGTGACATCAGTTGGTCTTTTATTCTTCAACTATCACAATGATGCACGGTCAAATAAACATAATATAAAACATAAGTTGAAAGATTGTTTTAAAATGTGTGTGGACTGTACTGTTGTGCCTCGACTTAGCAGAAAACAGAAGACTTAGACTTCATTGATGTCCTGCACGGTTTGATTTATGTTGGGTTGGCTGTCCGAGATTCACCTCGTTTTGGAGTTTGGTTATAGCTACTGGTGTCTGAATGGTGCTGGTATTGTGTACGTGGTGCTTGTTCAGCTGTTCGGAAGACACGTAAAAATTGTTACGGTTTTTTGTATGTGTGTGTGTGTGAGTGTGTGAGTGTGTGTGAGTGTGAGTGTGTGTGTGTGTGAGTGAGTGTGAGTGTGTGTGTGTGAGTGTGAGTGTGTGAGTATGTGTGTGAGTAGGTGTGTGAGCGTGTGTGTGAGTGTGTGTGTGTGTGAAGACAAGGTGACTCCTTCATCTCCCATTCGTAATCCTTATACACACTTACGTCTCACGCACCTGGAACTGCGGCGAATTAAGAGAATAACAAAACACCTATGTGCACAGATTGTGTGCACCTGTCAGAAGTAGGTTTAGAGTGGAAGTCACTTTGTAGGCTCTGTACTTACAATTACATTAATGTTGGAACTGACCCCCACGGAAATGTGACTTTTTTTTCATGTTTTGCTGACCATGCATCTCAGTAAAATCTTAGTAATTGACCAACTTAATGCACAAATTCTCGCTTCATAATAAGTTTATTACATTCCTCTACATGTTTCAAGCACTATTGTGCTCGAAACATGTAGAGGAATATACTAACTTATTATGAAGCGAGAATTTGAGCATTAAGTTGGTCAGTTACTAAAATGATGTGACATAATGTTCCAGGTTTGACCCTTTCCCACTGCCAACACAGCACAGTGCATTACCCTTTTTGTGCATGTGCACAGGAGTATGTGGCTGACTGAGATGTGGTGTGCTGTGAGATAGTGAAAATTGTAATTTGCCGTTCTGTAGCTCGGGAAAGGCTGTGTTATGATAGAAGAGAAGTACAAGGCGGGCAGCGGGCTTGAAATGGAAACCACATAAATATATACGAATGTTAATCATTCACTGATATTACCAATAGTTGTTGCCCTGGGCAGAGCAAGCCTGTAGTTTGACTAACATCAGTTAATAGATGGATTAAAACGTATGGGTTATCTGAGATTCCCACAGTGCTGATTCTGAAGATTCAGATATTCTAAGATACCACGCCGTGTCGCCTCGTATACAGTTACCGACGTTTCGAAGGATTGTATCATCTCCATCTTCAGGGCCAATTTCGTCTGCTTGGCATCCACGTTAATGAAACTGCACGTCGTTTTTCTGCGGACAAGTGAGCGGTGTGATGAGTTCATTAGCACAACTGTACAATGTCGTACTTCGTATCGTTATGAGATGGAAGCCACTGCTTTCACTTGACGAAGAAAGTGTGCACGTGTGCACACACCAAGAAGTTCCCGGGAACTTATAAGGAGTACTGCACTTCTGTATAACTGCTAGTCGAACTAGTTTTGTGTTTTTAATACTTGCTTATAATAGAACATGTTAACTGATGGGCTGCCGTGTTGTTCTGTTGATCATATGGTCGTAGGATCGAATCCCACCGCGTGCGTAATTTTCTTACAGTGAATCTAGTCTCTACGGTTTCTCGTAAATATGGAGTAAAATGGTGGGGAGACTTTCATTTTAATTTTGCTACTTCGTGCCGTTGTTGTCACATTTCTCTGCTCGTGTTTATTCAGATTTACAGTGAACACTGTAAGCAGGGCCCCTCGCACTGTCTTTCTGCTCTGTGTCCTGGTTTTCAGTATCTGTACCTTACTGTGTGCAGAAATCAAGTGCAAGACACTTCTGTTTATAAAGTAATGTGTGATATAGCGGTTGAAATTGGATATCCAACACGTACAATGTTTTATTCTGCGACATAGGTGTCTTACGTGGAATGGCAGCCTAGGTGGCAGATACAAGGGACGCCAGTATTCACCGTGCTGAGTAAGATTCGTTGTAGAGTGACATAAGTGACACCCACTTCTATGCGACATGCGTATTAACGAGTTGAGATTTGTCATACACCTTGTGACTAAAGTAATCATGAAAATTTTGTCTTGAGATGTAAAGATTTCAGGCAGGGTGGAGGTGAGAAATGCATACAAGATTTGCGTCGCTAAATCTTGGAGGACGAGGCCACTTGCAATGCCTGGTCATAGATAGACATATAATTTTAAAATAGAGGTTAAATAGGATGTGAATTTGTGAGTCGAGCTTAGCATTGAGTCCAGTGATGGTGTTCTGAGGACACGATTGTGGTTCTTCGGGTTCTTTCAAGCAGGCAGTGTCTTGATCTTGGATCATAGTGCTTATTGTGTGTTAGCATTATGCTGCAGTGCAGATGATTGTTTTTGCATGAGCTGTGTAATACAGCGTGAATGGATTGCGGCTAATTGTACTGCAGTAATCTCCACCACATGTGGGATGGTTTCCAGAAGACGAAGGCAATGTCAGGTTTCATTCTAGAAAAAGATGACGTTTGCAGCGGTATTGGCTGAGCCAGTTTGTTCGATACAGTTGTGTTGTAAAGTAGACGTGAAGTTCTTTGGGATTCTGAGGAACGTATAATGTATTTGGAATTATCTACTATTTGGACTTCGTCCATCGTCCTTTTTTAAAAATAAAGATTGAAGCAACGTCTCTGGAGCAGTACATTTTGCTACGTTTGCGTTTGTCACACGCTATATAGACGACTGGATGTATCCGTGGTGATGGCAGAAGTTGCGCCTGTGTGAGTTAGCCCCTTGTTTAACTGTGCACCGCACGAAGTGTCGAGACTCAGGTGTTTCTGAGAGGGACTTCATATCCGAGGTTCTGATTGCATGGCCTTTCCGTTTGGTGCGTGGACTCTCCCCACCTTCGTTCCCCTCCTACTTCTTCATGCTGACGATGTAGAAAACAGCATGGAACACGGACGAATGCTGCTGCCCGAAATGGTGACGGAACGCGGCATTTTGGTTTTCATCAAGGAAGCTCAATATGAAGCCCAAAATTGTGCTCTGTATAGGGCAACTCATTTGCGCACCTCTGTGAAGCTGCAGGTTTTGCAAATGATAGAGCTGGGATGCTGTACTAGAAAGACTGCAGTGGGTGCTACCTGATTCTACCAAATGTTCTCCTAATGCCAGCTGCTTCCAAGGTAGCTTAGATTAAGATGAATCTCAGTTATATGTAAAGATTCAACTCGTACCTCACAAAGACCACAGTACTCCTCTGTTAGAGAGACCGATTGTTGAAGGTTATACAGAGTGAGCATAAAGTCTTTCCCTGATCACAAAAAATTTATTACATGAAAACTACAGTACGTGGAATACAAATATATAATATATATATATATATATATATATTTGTATTCAAAATGTAACTGAAGAAGTTTTTTTTACAACACATTAGTATACTTCAACATGTGCTCTTTTTGTTGCACGGAGAACGTCTAATCGATAATCAATTTCTCTCCAAGTGTTCTCCAACATGTCTTCAGCTTTTTTTGTACCAAAAGCGTCTGTTATTCTTGCCTTCAAGTTTGTAATACCTGGAACTGGTGTCGAAAACACTTTGTCCTTAACATACCCCCATAAAAAGAAGTCAAGGGGGGTGATATCCGACGATCGTGGTGGCCAGAGTGTCGGACCATCTCTCCCAATCCACCTCTTTCGAAATGTTGCATCCAAAAACCAAATGTTACGAATGTTACAATAAACACATGACATAAAATTTTAGAAACCAACTTAAATAATGGTAAAAAAAATTATGTTTGTATTCCACGTAGTTTTCTTGTAATAAATGTTTGTAATCAGGGCAGACTTTATGCTCACCCTGTAGAAGGGGATAAATGCTGTTTATCACGAGAATTTTCCCGTAACACACTCGTGAATACAATGTGTGGGAAAAATTAAGAGTTTTTAGCGTTAAACCTGGTGGCACGTCTGTACTAAGCACTATTCTTTAAACGGTTGATTATCGTTAGGAAATCTGGTTGTGTAAAGTACACTTTACCTTACTTAGGGTCTATCAGCACCATAGGAGGGACAGTAAAGCTGACTGACGTGGTTCGCCACCAACTTGTCCTGCAGTGGTATGCTGAACGTACAGCCGATGACGAACGAAAGGAGCCAACTGGGCTCTATCCTGCCCGGAGAGCAGTTTTGTTCGGTGAGAGATACGGTGGCTGCAAGTATGTTGAATTAACGGTCGTGTACAGCCAATAAGGGGTGATCCTCTACTGCTGTTATAACGAGGACCCAGGGGCGCCCCATCCCTATAGCCGAACCAGGCTTGCCGCCTAGGGCGCCGAGTTAGGGTTTGGCTACAATGGGGCCAGAACCGACACAACACAGCAAATCGACATTTGTCTGTATATACATCGCCAGCAATGTGTGGCTACTTTTAGTCCCACATGTCTGTCCAGACTTCTACCTACAAAAGGCCTTCGTTTTTCTTAGTCTGCTTATTGTAGGTGATGTGAAAGTTACACGATGTACGCGTCTGATGATGATTGGGGCGAATTTTTGCCCATGGACAACAAAATCAAGGAGGACGAAACGGGCAGAGCGTCTGGCTTGCGTAGGGTTTAAGAGACGTACATGTAAAGGTTTGGTAGTGAAATCTGAAGGATAAAGGCCACTTGAATAATGTGAGGCCCGATTTGAAGCTAATATTAAAATGCATGTTACGGAAACATCATGGGAGGATGTGGATTGGTTTCATCTGACTCAGAATACGGAACAGTGGCAGGCTGTTGTCAGTTAGGTAGTGAACTGTCGCATTTTGTAAAATGTAGGGAATTTCTTGACGATCTGAACAGCAGTTTGCCTCTCAAATGGGCAGTGCTCGAAGGAGTTAGAGAATTAAAACGCACCTTCTTATTTACTGGTTATTGAAACAAATTTGTGCTTAATAGTCAAATACAAGTTGTTCATGAAATGAGAGTATAGAAGTGTAGAATAAGAGGAAAATAAAACATTTGAAATTTAAGTTCAGTAACTGAGTAAAATCTGATATGTATGCAGTCAAAGCAAAGACTTTTCGAAAATTTTCGCCTGTAGTCAGCAAAAAGGTTAAAAATAATTCATTACATTTTATGGCCAGTTAAAAGACTGAATTTACTACACCAAAAGAGAATTGTTCAAATCCAGTGAGCGGACACGGTAGAGTATGTTTGCGCATTGTTATCTGAACGAGCTGGGCCCATTCATTTGGATCCCCTCCCCTCAACATCATGAAATAGGTTAATTACCTATTCTTCCTCATATAATGTTGTAAGGTCCGGTTACAATTTCCTGTCGCGGTTCCGTATTTATGCGATAACGAGTGTACGGTTCCATTCCAACCCTTTTACCCATGTCTCATCGTTATTCGACTACTAATAAGCGAGTGAAAACACGAATATATACAGACTGCACTCGGGGAACTAGCGGACAGGACTGAGCGCTGCCCTATCATGATTGACACACATATTGTCTGTGTGGAATGCCATCTACCAACTCGGTGAAAACTTGACGTGGTGATGTGTGTTTGTTGCACAGTGTACCTCCATTGTGTAAACCATACGGGTTGGGGGTTAGACCGAATAGCACAAAACAGTAATGAAAACAATAGGAGTATCGGTGAGTGAAGGTTTGGGAATTACAGACCAGATATATATATATATGTATATATATATACATATATATATATAGGAGATTTGGGGGGGGGATAGAGAGAGAGAGAGAGAGAGAGAGAGAAAGAGGGGGGGTGTTGTATTTTACGATTCGGTAGGAAATCGGAGCAAACATGCATTGCATTTATGCTGGACACACACTACCAGTATGTGTGTGTGTTTTGAAATCGTGCACTGCTGCGATGAATATGTATAGAGTAATTTATGGGTAGTTGCACAAACCAAATAAATGCATACCTGGCATTTTGGAAAAGGCAGTGAGGTGAGGGACTGGGGGACGGTGAGAGGTAGGCGAGGTTTGAAGCGAGTTGTGAGGGGGTAGTGGTGATGGTGGTGGTGTAGTACATATTCATATATATAATTTCATCATAGTAAGTGGTGAAATTTTGGGCATGTATACCCTCGCTTCTGCAGACAGAGCTGGGCATGTGAACAGCTCGCAATAGTAGGGTGACTTTTTTTTTTGTCTGTATTTCCCACCCTCATGCCCTGTCTAATTGGTAGTTAGGAACGTGGATGGTTGGCACTATATTACCCAAAAGCCTTTATTTTCTGCCGAGGCCAAATATATGGTTCACACTGTTTGCTGTGAACAATTGGCGAGCGCTCTCCTGCCCCTACAATGAACAGCCGTTGTCCAGGCAAAGACTATAACTACATAGGAGCTTACGTCACGATTCATTGTTGTGATTAATGCCCCATTCTCTGACTTCTCTCTCTCTCTCTCTCTCTCTGTCTCTGTCACTGCTTTCTGTGCGAATTTTGTACGTTAATTTTTAGCTCATTAGTAGGTCATTTATTTCTTTTCACTTCACGTTTTTGAGATGCCTCCACTTCTAAATAAAGCAGAGTTAAATTAATTCGTGTGAATAGTCGTGTAATAAAACCTAAAACAAATGTCATGTGAAATTATAGTAGGATGATGGATTCTGAAACAGTTCAGCCAGGTTCCCTTTATGTTAATTAATATGTCTGTGTTTGTAGATTTATTTCAAAAGTGGTGTGATACAGCGTTGTTATCATCCCATTAAAATGTGCAAAACATGAAACATTTTTATTCCCACTTTTGCATTCCTTAAAATATACGGACATGTTGATGTCGGAAATAATACTGTGTTATTTTTCTATGTGAAAAACTACAGCAGGTTGACGCCTTGTATTTGGTCCTTAAGATGGAATTACAGCAAATATAAAAGTCCGGGGAACTCTGCGGGATTGATATTAATAAGCGGCCAGACGTGACGAACCATTCGCCTGAGTCCAAACTTGGCGCTGAGACTTGTAGTGACACCCAGAATTAGAGGCTTTGTTCTAACAGTTCTAACTGCTGTGTTTTGTCTACATGCGCAACGTATAATCAGAAAAAGGTGGCTGTAGAAAACACTACATTGTAGATTCGTTATGAAACTCTGTGCGCGGCAGCATACGAAATGGTTGTAACTGCGAGATATACATGCCTGTCTTCAAAAACCTGGGTTTGTAAAAGGTAGAAGTACTGGTCGCACTGTAACCTGCCATTAACACACAGTGTAGATAAACTTTGCGCTAGAGGGGGGTGGGTGGTTAACCCCTCTCCGCGACCACTTTACCAACAAAAATGACCCGGTACACATTGTATAGGAAGCTGGGTGACCCCTATGGCCGGTCAGGACGGGTGCGGGGAATTCTCTACTGCAGGGATTCCATCCCCAGACCGTTAAACCCTTAGCGAGTCTCTATACCGACCACGCTATCCCGGCCCAGTATGGGTTTCTAACATGCCTGTTTCTCCCTAAATACAGTCGACAACAAAGAACCCGTGTCCTCGCGTTAACAGTTGGGCCGAAATGGTTCAAACGGAAGGAGAGACAACGAGCAAGTTTAATTAGTAATTTTTATTTTGGAATAATATTCTTGCTGTTACAGACTATTTCAATCAAATAGGCCAAACATAAATTCTATGAGGTGTAAATTTTGGGCAATAAGTAAATGGACGGTAGTTCAGTAGTAGCATATTACGGGGTTTATATTAACTGATTTTAGCGGAAGAAATTAAGAGCAGATTGAGGTCAGGAAATGCTTGCTATCATTCGGTGCAGAATGTTTTGTCTTCCAGGTTGCTATCCAAAAATTTAAAGATCAAGATATATAGAAATATAATTTTGCCTGCTGTTTTGTATGGGTGTGAAACTTGGTCGCTGATATTGCGGGAGGAAAGGAAGCTGAGGGTGTTTGAGAACATGGTGTTGAGGAGAATATTTGAACCTAGGAGGGACGAGGTAACGGGGGAGTGGAGGAGATTGCATAACGAGGAGCCAGATGATTTGTACTCCTCTCCCAATATTGTGCGGGCGATAAAATCGAGAAGAATGAGATGGGCTGGGCATGTGGCACGTATGGGTGAGGAGAGGGTGGTGTATAGGGTTTTGGTGGGAAGAACGGAGGGAAGGATACCACTGGGGAGACCTAGGCGTAGATGGGTGGATAATATTAGGACGGATATCCAGGAGGTGGGATGTGGGTATATGGACTGGATTGGGCTGGGCCAGGATAGAGACAGGTGGCGGACGCTTTTGAGTGCGGTAATGAACCTTCGCGTTCCGTGAAATGCGGGGAATTTCTTGACTAGCTGCAAACCAGTTAGCTTCTCAAGAAAGACTCTGCACCATGGAGTAAGTAAGTAAGTATTAATGTTCAGCACAGCTGTAGAATTCTTATAATAAAACCAATTAGATGCACTGATTTCTCAAATTTGTTTTTGGAATAAAATTCTACATGTTTCGGACAGTTCCTCTGTCCATCATCAGGAGTTTTTCAATGTTCACACAGCAAGGTATATGTCATACAGGTTTGCTGACAGCTTGCTCGCAATCTGTCAGCAAAACCTGCATGGCATGTACCTATTGCTGTATGTATAGTGCTAGACTCCTGATGATGTACAGAGAAACTGTCCGAAACATGTAGAATTTTATTCCAAAAATAAATTTGAGAAATTAGTGCATCTGGTTGGTTTTATTATAAGAATATATAGCACGATACACGGTCATCTGAACTTTAAGCACAGTTGTAGAAAAACATAAGTTTGCTAGTCTGCAGAATTCGAACTTGCAGTGTCCTCGGACCACCGATTGAGCCTCTGTAACGGACAACAAATCAGTGCAACTCTGTATAGTTTCCTGATTTCCTCACAGCTTTGTACGTGTCACGTGGAGACTCAAGGGTTTATTGACTGTAGGAATCGATTCTTTACCCCTCCTTCATCACAATCGTTAAAGCCCTCCACAACCACCCGCACCTTTAGCGGTATATTGGCGGCATTTCGAATTTTGGGTTTCCAAGGCTTTGTGTATGTATAAGTTCCCGTTTGGTTCTGTAATTCCTTGCCCTGAACTGGATTGAAGTGTTGCTCTGAATTTAATAGGAAAAAGGAAGCCTGAGGGCTTGTGTCTTCTTGAATAGAATTTCCAGCTGTCTGTAGGCCTACTGTTGGCTGTCGAAATGATAGTTCTTTATATTGGATTTATATCCAGCGCGTCTTGATGTAATGGACAATTTCCGGCAAAATGTCGGCCTAACATGTTTAGTTTATTTTTTGCGTAAATGGTATAATGGGCCTACTGTACGTCCTCTTCTTTCCGGACTTGTCTTTTTCGTCCTAAAAATTTCCGAATTTATGTATTCGGATTAACACAACTAACATACTTAATTTATTGATGAGATGTGCTTGACAAGGAGAAATGAATTTGGGCTGTTATCATCCCGCTGTATTTTGAATGGAATTTATTTAAAGCACAACGCGACGATTTCACCGAAATTTTATAAATGCCCGGATTTTTGTCTATTTCTAATTTCTTAAAGCCTTTGCATATGTTAAAGGGTGCAAAAACGCAATATATATATATATATATATATATATATATATACACTATATATATATATAGAGTGTCTCAGGAGGAATGTGTCAGACTTTTCGAGAGTGTTTCTTTTGTCAAACTATATCGATATAACCCAAAACACACATATACAAAGTTCAATGTTTACAGAGATATAGGACAGAGAGGTTTGA
>Ga0123355_10013977_pt1 | contig 12520 bp, 11 predicted proteins | sample TergutEmb28metaG_3_FD_89872 | JGI IMG/M metagenome (GOLD analysis project Ga0123355, IMG submission 89872) | Embiratermes neotenicus P1 segment gut microbial communities from Petit-Saut dam, French Guiana - Emb289 P1 | ecosystem: Host-associated > Arthropoda: Insects > Digestive system > Gut ...
AAAAAAAAAAAAAAAAAATGCAACATTTCAACATATTACTGGTGGCCAAAGCAGGACATGTTTGGTGTGACTATAGCACAGCCTGCTATATTGAGCTCTCGTGCAACTAACATTTTTAATTGTAAGAACAGAACTTACACCAAACAGTAAACAATATTCCAGGCCATTAAACTATGAAGGTTGTTCCATGGCTCAGGCATTTAGTTGCCAGCCTGTCACCAGAGGCCTGGGTTTGATCCCAGCACAGTTCATCTGGGGTTGTCATAGACAGAGTGGCACTGGGACAGGGTCTTATCCAAGTATTTTCTTTTTCAAACTCAGCATCATTCCATCAATGCTTCATATTGGTATTTAATTCATCTACCATCAATGATACATAATCTTAAAAACTGACAGCATCATTACAGGAAAATTTTAGGAAAACTATGCACTTAAAATTCTTCAGATCAAGTTTTTACAACTGTGTGATGGTTGACAAAACATTGGTTTCTCTTATACATGTGGAAAACATTTTTCAATAACAATTACCCTGAGATGAATGGATAAATCCACATTATGCAAGGTACACATGTGAGATGTCAGTGGTTGTAAAGTAATAATGCCCATGAACTGAAACACACAGGAACAAAACTAGACATATTCAGGTACATAATGTGATCAAATTTCAGTCTTGCCAACAGAAGCACTAACACTGCAGGTGTGGAAAGTGACACCTCACGTGCAGAAAGCTAAGTGTGTGTTGTAACGTCTGATTTTGCAAGAAGATCCTAATGACATGCTATTCCACCAAGACAGAGTACCTCCACATTTTCACAGTGCAGTCTGGGGACTTTTTGGATTGAAAGTTTCTGGAGGAAATTGATTAGCACAAACAGCCTATCACTTGGCCACCTTGTTCCCCTGACTTCACACCATTAAACTTCTTCTGCAGATACGTAAAGGACGCTGTTTGTGTTCCACCACTGCCCACCACTTTGTCAGAACTTATGGGGTAGATACGAGTTGATGTGGCTACATTTACACCTGCCATGCTTACAAATGTGTGGACTGAGCTTGAACAGAGATGTATGTGCTGGGCTACCCACATTGGGTGCTAAATACCTATATCATGTTTTGGCACTTTGTGGCCACTAACAGTTTTATGTATGAAGCTCTCTGCCATCTTACTTTATTTTTCCCCAACCTGAACTACCCTTGCATATTACCTGTAGCCACCCAAGAAACTCGTTATATGTGGAACCACTAACTTAGTAAACTGTTTCTAAATTTGCGTTTCAGATTTGTAATTCTGAATTACGGTTTGGCTTAAGTAAACTGTATACTGGATTCCTAGTGGGTGTTTAGTTCTGTATTTGCTTTTGATTTCTTGGGATTCTGGGAATACCATGCAAGTAAATTATTTCATTCTTGTTTTTAAGCTTTCGCTATGTTCTAAATGTAATTTGTTCCTTTTTGGGTAATTCCCCGGCGTCTGAGGTCTAATTGCCGACGTTTCGGAACTCACTGTCGGTTCCATCTTCATAGGCAGGTGAATGACATACTTCATTCACCTGCCTATGAAGATGGAACCGACAGTGAGTTCCGAAACGTCGGCAATTAGAACTCAGACGCCGGGAAATTACCCAAAAAGGAACAAATTACAAATTATTTCATGTTTGTAAGGAATTTGGAGCTTTCCTAGACTCATTTCTTGGTATTTCATTGACAGTGAGTGGGGCAGTTTCATTCCTGTGTTTGAGTTCTGACAGAACAGCTGTGAGTATTAGATTATTGATGTCTAATTTATTTTCTATTAATTCTTCTACATCTTATTTAATTCTTGGTTCCCAGTTGATGTTACCTGTAAAGATTTCCCTAACAATCTTCCACAAATTCCGTGTCTAGGTGAGGTGAGTTGTCTGTCACAAATTGCATACTTTTGATTTATAGAGAGGTGGAGGCCAGATTGTCTGTAAAGTGTTAAGTTTAGGTCACAGAAACTAGATCTTATAACCCAACACAATATGTTCAGTTTTCATTCCTGTGCCTCTTAATTCTTGAGCAATATCACATTAAAACCATCTACATGGTGCATTCAAGTTCTAAGGTCTCCTAATTTATTTTAAAAAAATCACTCATCCTAGGAAGCTGAAAATGCTGTCATTTCTCAATGTAATCACCCTGAAGACATACACATTTTTCACAATGCTGACGCCATGATTGCATGGCCGCAGCAAACGCTTCTTTAGGGGTTCTTTGTGACCACTGGAAAATCAAGAGTGGCACAACTTGGAAATGTGCGACCACGAAGTGTATCCTTCAGTGTTGGAAACAGCCAAAAATTGTTTGGTGCGAGGTCAAGTGAGTACGGAGCATGAGGAACAACTTCAAAGTTGTTGTCGTCGAAAAACTGGTGAACACGAGCCGCCCGATGAGGAGGAGCGTTGTCGTGATGAAAGAACACAGCTGCATTTGAAGTATCTAAAACACTACTGTCACTCGATGACGTCACAAGCGTTCAACGGGTAGGACAGTGTTGCCATTTGGCATCATCCAACCTAAAGAACAGCCACGCCATCTCCAACAACTTTCACGTTTCTATCTGCTTCCATTCCCAAGAAAAAAAAATTAGGAGACCTTAGAACTTGAATGCACCATGTACATATCATATTTTCACCCTGTCATGAAGATACCTACACATTTCCTGCTCTCACATACACTCATGTTTATGTTCTGGAGTTTTCAATACCACATTTTTGGATACTTTTCCTGTTTCTCCTATGTGTAGTACATGCCATATTCATCTAAATATTCTTCATGCAGTCAACCCAACAAATCAAGGAGAAGACTACATATTACTGAGAGCCTTAATAACACAAAAATAAAGTCAAGTAAAATTCACCCCATAAAATGCCATAAAGGCACAAAGGGGGGAGAAGAGGTACAGCTCTACCCATTCTAAACCTTGGCGCTAGGTGGGGGGAGGGGCAGTCAATACCACACCCTGGCCACTTTACCCCCAGGCAAGAGCCCTGTCACCCATTTTACAGGGTACTGGGTATAGTTAAAATAGTGGCAATTAAGCACTGTTCCATGAAGGCACAGGAAAATTAGAGGTACAGCTCTATGTATTCTTCTTAATTTTGGCACTGATGTTAAGAATGTAGGGAGCTATGCATCCCTTCCTCACACATTCTCAATGTGGTGCTTATTAAACAGACAGGTGACATAATAAAACATACAATATGCGTGAAAGAGAGAATAGAAATTTATTTATTGTACCTGTATGAAGCTCTTCACAACTGCTGTGAATGCAGTTTAGTGTCTCCTGCAATTTAGTTTCAGCATTCCTCAACATTACTGCCAGCTCTTTGAACTCAGCACTGACACTGCACAAGTCAGGTAAAATGGTGCTCATGGCTTGCAAGTCGTTGTTGGCAATGTGCTGAATTAGTGACGTCTGTGATCTGATCAGAGACTCAATAAATTCTGATAAGCTCAATTTTCCACTTTGTGCATTCTTCATTATTTCCTATTTGAAAGATATGATTAGTTCATAGGCAGTAACAAATAATTTTGTAAATGGATTAGTGCACACAAGTGACTAAAACTAACCAAACCAGGCATGTTGGTGTAGTGATAATTCTTTGGCCTTGTATTTGTGCGATGCCTGGTTCAAATCTCAGCCACGATGCTATCTTCTGTGAGATCCTTTTTGGTTTACCTCAGCCCCTCTATGAAAACTTGGGGACAGTGACTTCATTAGGCTTTGATGACTTCCTTCCAAATCCTTTCCAATTCATCTTTCACCAATCATTTACCATTTGACACTATAGTGTCTCTGCTACTGATAGCGTACAAAACTTTTCACAGTCAAATCCTTCCCCAGAAGCTAACAGTTGCTCAGCTAGTCAAGAAATTCCTTGCTATGAATCCTAAAATTTCATCTGTACGTTCAAAATAGCCTCTTACTCATCCCTATTCTAAGTCAAATTAAATGAAGTCCACAGGCTCCCATCACAATTTCTTATAGATTCATTTCAGTATTATCCTCCCATCTAAGTCCAGGTCACAAAGGTTGTCCCCTACCTGAAGAATAAAAAACCAACTAGATGCCACTTATTATTTTATTGTACTTCTTATAGGCTCAACATGTTTCGGGGATTACTATGCACATCATCAGGAGCTCGTGACTATGATGTTGATTACCACATTGGTCGTTTCGGTCTTGGTTTGCTGTATGTTGGAGGTTAGGTGTGGTTAGGCTGGAGTAGTGTTCTGGCTGCAGGCTAAAGCAAAGCTGTGCTTTAGCCTGCAGCCTGGACACTACTCCAGCTTAACCACACCTAAGCTCCAACATACAGCAAACCAAGACCGAAACGACCAATTTGGTAATCAACATCATAGTCATGAGCTCCTGATGATGGGCATAGTAATGCCTGAAACATATTGATCCTATAAGAAGTACAATAAAATAACAAGTGGCATCTAGTTGGTTTTTTATTCTTCAGTTATCACAATGATGCACGGTCCAATAAACATCAGATTGTCTCCTACCTTCAGATTTACCATATTTTTGTATACATTTCTTTGCTCTCCTTTGTGTGGTACATATCCTTCAAATAATCATTCTAATATCTGGCAATAAGTACAGATTATGTGACTTGTTATGCTCAGTGTATACCCTGACTTTAATATGGAGAAAATCTGTTTCCCAAGTGGAAGATAAGGATTTTGCTATTGGCCACATGGGTACGGTAACAACACTCACTGTATTATACAGGTGGGACACAGGGTTTCTTACAAGGCACGACCTAGCAGATGAGAATCCAGTCCAGATTGGGACACACAGTACAAACAGGAACTGCTAATTCACTAGCCGTTTAACAAGGAACAATGAGATGATTTAGTCATGCATGCATACGTGCACACACACACACACACACACACACACACATGTGACAGCATCATAATTTCAAAATTAATGTCTCCTGGGATGTGACACCCTAGAGTTTGGGAGGCAGGTACCAACATTTTTGGACAATCCTGCTACCTCCATCCTCAGCGAAATGCCTATTAAACATGTGCTCATAAAGACACCAATAACATTTTATTATTATTTTTTTGTTATCACCTATATGTAGGGTATTTATTAATACATTCCTGAGATGAACCATGTTTCTACGGTATATACTGTTGCAGCTATTCTGTATTTACAATTTGTGCTACACATAATGTTATTTTGCACATGGCATATGTTTTGTACTTTACATTAATACACTCTGCAGTACACGTGCAGCGCCCAGTATGGCTGTTTTATGTAGTTCCTTGACTTCGTGTTTCCTGTAATGTTGCTCAGGTATTGTCTGAGTGATTCTGAGATGTCTGGAGTTGTCTTTGTTAACACTCCTGATATCACTTTTGCTTTCACATTCCACATGTGCTGAATTTCTATTATGAAGTCTTTATATTTTAAAATCTTTGCAGCTCCTTTTTTTCAGCACATTTCTGTCTCCAGAAATTGCAACATCTATAAACATGCATGTTCCCTTTTTATTGTCACTGATTATGATGTCCAGTTTATTGTTAGGAATAATTCTGTCTGTTCACACTTGTTGGTTCCATAATACAGTAACCTTACCTCCATAACTTGTTTCGACCGATTTTGGTACATGGTCATACCAGTGTTTGTCATCTAATTTTACCCGTATTTCCCTGCATACGTTAAAGTACAGTTGAGCACACACTCTATCACGTCTCTTCATATATTGTTCTTTTGCCAATACTGGGTGTGCTGATACGATGTATTTCACTGTCTCATCAAACTGTATAAACAGTCTGCATTTGCTATCTGTTGCTATTTGTAATATTTTTTGTCACATGATATTGGGTTTGTAATGCCTGATCTTGTACTGCTATTATTTCACTGTCAGTTTCTCCTTTCAGATCTCCCCTTGACAGTCATAGGAATGTGTCTGCTTCGTTAATAAGCTGTCTATCCACACTTCTAATACACTGGCCATGCATTACTTTGTTTTTCCACTTTTTCTTTAAGGACTCTCCCAATTTTTCTTTTATTTGTTGAATGCCTTCTTTTTTTGTGAGTCACTGTTCTCATTTTATTTGTTTAATTCTTCTGCAATCTTTGCTGCCACTGTAATTGTTGAATTCATATTTGGTTGATTGCTTTCATGACTTTTAACAATATTTACAAACTGGTCTTATATACATTTTGTGCTCAAATATTCTGCAATATACATTATCGCTGCTTTAAATGTCACTTCAATTTGTAACAGACCTCTTCCTCCTCCTTTCCTTTTCACATACAGTCTATCTATATCACCTCTGGGGTAATGCAGTTTATACACTGTAAGTACCTTCCTAGTTTTCCGGTCAAATTGTCTTATTTCTTCCAATCTCCAATTAATAATACCAAAGCTGTAACTTAATACTGGAACAGCTAATGCTCCAATTACTGTAATTTTATTCTTGGCATTCAAAGCAGACTTTAACATCATCATCATCATCATCATCCTTCGGTCTCTTACCATGTTGCAGAACATGGTGATTTTATTTTAATTCTGTGTTTGACCCTTTAAAGTGAAAAACTGATCTAAATAAAACATCACAAATCAGTTATGAAGTTAATTCGGCTAATAATTTTGATTTTTTAAATACACGCAACAAAATGCAACTATTTTTGATTATTTATTTCTAAAAGGCTCTGCATGTTTTGGGCGGTTCCTCCACCCATCATCAGGAGCACGTAACTGTACATAAGCTCCAGGTATTGTCAACCAGTACTGTTGCAGGCTGGTATCGTGGATGAGACGGAACAATACCAGCATGCAGCAGTATTGGTTGACAATACCTAAAGCTGAATGTACAGTTATGTGCTCCTGATGATGGGCGGAGGAACCGCCCAAAACATGTAGAGCCTTTTAGAAATAAATAATCAAAAATAGTTGCATCTTGTTGGTTGTAATTAAAAAATTATACTAACAATGCCCGGACACACGAATATCATATCGGCTAATAACGTTCACAAAAGTTGCAATTATCATTGTTTATTCCAGGAACTGATTTAAACTCTCTGGACAGTGTGTCACATTCCTTAACGTTAAACCAGTTTGGTATAAACGTTTATCTCTGCCCACTGAACGGTCAAATAAATACTGTCTTTCAACATAAAATAAGATAGAAAATTACCTTCACATCATCAGCCATGCTGTTGAAGCCAGCAGTACAAATGTTCAAGCTATTGGGATCAAGGCATAACTGAGATGCATCATTGTCTTCTGACTGTCTGATGGTTTCCAGGAGGTTAGTCATGCTAATGCTGGTCTTGTTCAAAACGTGTATGATAGCTTCTAAACCACGACCTTCTCTTTCCACGACACCAACCCATTCTGAAATGTAAAAATATTAACTGTCACCCACAGCCACATGACAAAGATGTTCCAGTAATAGCACAGCTGAAAAGAAACTGAAATAAGAGTATATTTAACGTTTTCTGAAAATGGTGTGACACAAAGCTTATTATTTCAAAACGACATTTTGAAAAAATGGTTCCCTTTGTCTTTGGGTGGATAAGTTATGACAAAATTGCAACTCTGCTGGGCCCCTGAATAAAGCGATTATCATAACCTGGATGTCCATACTATGAGACTGTGTACAACAGAACACAAACTGCTGTCATTCTCAGTCATCTGTGACTAAAACACTCAGATACAATTGGCAAAATATAACTTAATAAAAAAAAAGACACATGTAATCAACAAAGTCATGACTTAAATTTGTAAAAACAACCACTATAATTGTGCACCAGTATCATCCCCTGACTAACTGCTATAAAAGACCCTAAAATGACTTTTCCCTATCTCCTGTACAAACACAGCCAGCATTTTTATGTGACAGAATGTCTGTTTTCCTGGCACTCAAAGTCAAAAGGAAGAAACATACCAGCAATAACATCACTGTCATCAAAACTGCTGCAAAGCTTCTCCTTCAACTCTCCAGGAACAAGTGAATCTTTTATCAGTTCCTTAAGTAGGTTCTCATAATTCATTATTGCCTCTGCCAAATCATTTAGCTGTGACCGGCACTGCCTATAAAATTAAAGAACTTAATATTTAATCATACCACAACAGATGGTTAATGCAAGATGTAATGCACTTTATGAAACATAATAAACCACAGCAGACATGTTCTGATTATAATGTCTTATGACAATCAGTCTGGTATCTGGGTATGACATTTCAGTATCATGATCCCAGCATTACAGTTTGTAGCAACATATGTAGGCAGTCCATAAAGAAACCGAACATGTGAAATAGTGAGCCAGCAAGCATGCACAGCACGCTCGCAATGGTGGCATTATGTAGTGGGGACTTTAAGCTTCATTCTGACACTAGCAGCATCATGCCACGTCAATTAGTCATCGAGTTACATGCACTTGAATGAGTGTGTGTTTAGTACTCTTGGTGATTTTTTGCAAGTTGATAAATGAAGGATCTTGAGGAGTAACATGCTTGCATCAAATTCTGTTTCAAATGGGGAAAAACTTTTACGGAGACTTTTCAGATGTTGCAACAGGCTTATGGAGAGGATTGTTTGAGCCGTACGCAATGTCACGAGTGGTACCAACGTTTCAAATTGGTCAGAACGTCCATCGAAGACAACCCCAAATCTGGATAGCCTTCCACATCAATGGATGACAATCATGTTGAGAAAGTGCTTGCTGTGATTCATCAAAATCATCGCCTAACAGTCCATGAAGTTGCCAAAGAAGTAGGAATCTGTAAAAGTTCGTGCCACGTGATTCTGACCGAAAAATGGAAGATGTGTCGTGTTACCACAAAATTAGTGCCACGTCTGCTGACGCGTCACTCCTTATCCATGAATTTTTGATGAAGCATGAGACAACTGTTGTCCCCCAGCCACCCTACTCTCCATATTTGGCCCCTGCGGACTTTTTCTTGTTCCCGAAGTGGAAATCCTCACTAAAAGGTCACCAATTTCAGACGGTAGAGGAGATAGAAGAAAATTCAATAGGAGACCTTCGTGCCGTCCTGCAAACACATTCCAGGACGCGTTTCAGAAATGGAAAAAACGTTGGGAGCAGTGTATCAAGAGTGGAGGGGAGTACTTTGAAGGTGACAAGTTTGATTAAGTTGCAAGTAAAGCAATAAATTAAAAAAAAATTCGGTTTCTTTATGGACCGCCCTCATATACTCTACATCACCTCAGTAAGAGAGAAAAGCCAAACTGTTGTGTTTTGTGGGCAGGGAAACAGTAAATTAAACAAGGCTATAAAAGTGTATGATCTGACATTCTCACAGCAGTATTGATGGACGATTCAAGTTGCCTGGAACAGTTAAGCAGTCCACTTGGACTGCTTAAACCTGAAGAAGGATGTATCTCTCTCTCTCACAAAATGTCTATAATAATTTACCAACTGACACAGCGTAACATCCCATGAGACTGAATCTTCATTGACACGGCACTGAGAACATCAAATCTCACATCATATAAAACATGATAAACACTTTAAGAAATTAAACATACTGTATATGTGGAAGTACCATGCATCATTTGATATATGTTACAAAGTCATGCTATACTACTACTACACCATGGCTCTACAGTCCTTGTAGGACCTTGGCCTCCTTCATGACCATCTTCCAGTCATCTCTTCTGTGCGCACGTATCCTCCAGTTTGTGACACCCATCCTCCTCAGGTCCTCCCTCACATCGCCCATCCACCTTAACCTTGGTCTTCCTACACTCCTACTTCCTTCTGGTGTGTTCTGATATAACCTCTTTACCACCCTTTCCTCACTCATCCTCTCCACATGTCCCAGCCATCTCAATATTCCTGTTTTTATTTCTGTTACTATGTCCAATTCTCCATATAATTGCCTAACTTCTTCATTTGTTCTGCTCCTCCAGTATCCTGCTACACATATTGGACCAAATATTTTTCTCAGCACCTTCCTTTCCCAAATACGCAAATTTTTCTCATCATTTGCCGTTAACATGCTATACTAATGCACTAAATTAATAAAAGGTACAACTCATCAAATTTCAATGTATTTTAAACTCAATCGCCATTTTTCTTTGCTTCTCACATGGCAGGACAGATATGTCCAGTGAAAAAGACCACTGACTGAACAGTATCCTATATATATATAACATTATCTTGGTAAAATTATTTTGAAAATTGTTAACACTTTGATAAACGGAATTTGACTTCACACAGTTGGTGCACTAGGGACATAAAAAGTCACACATTTTTCAGCTGTTAAAGATGTAACTGGTGTAGCAATATATGTGCACTGCAAATTATTTCTATAGTAAAACCAACTAGATGCACCAATGTATCAAATATATTTTATTTTGGAATGACACTCTACATGTTTTGGACGGTCTTTCCGTCCATCATCAGGAGTTCAAGACTGTACATATAGCAACAGGCATTTGTCCAACAGATACTGCTGTCTGCTTGCTAGCAAGCAGACAGCAGTATCTGTTTGTACAGTCTCAAACTCCTGATGACGGATGGAAAGACTGTCTGAAACGTGCACAGTGCCATTCCAAAATAAATTTTATACATTGGTGCATCTAGTTCGTTTTACTATACAAATAATATTATGATGCATGGCCCTATGAACATCAAATGCACTGCAAAATATATTGTCTGAACTGAAAAATGCATGTAAAAATTAAAGAATACAGTGTTAAACGGCTGACGGGTGAAGACAGCAACAAAAATAACTGTCTGCATGAACAGAGTATTGGCCTGTTGTGTACTCCTAATCAAAATTTCTTTCTTCTTGCTTTTATTAATTATACAATTATGCTTCCAACAAGTCACATTATACAGTGTTGAATAGCAGGATGATTAGTCAGTAACAAACTGGAAAGTATGTATATGAAAGAGACGGGGCATTTAGCTGGAGGGTCTGGGAAAGATCATGCAAAACCTCAGCCAGAATATCTGGTCTGCAGACTAATATCTGAATCTCTGATCACCAGAATACAAAGCACAGTGCTAACTAAACTTGAAGATAGTCCAAACACAGTTCTTTACACCAAACAGTGGCAATCAGTTAAATCAGATGTTCACCTCTCACATTCTTTAGACAATAATGATTCCAATTTCAGTTGATTTGAAACTGCCTTCTGGGTTGCAGATTCTGCCAATGCTTGAACAACACTGAGTTTGGCACTAGTCATGGGGTCATTCACAAATGTTCTAGGCTGCAACAGTATGTCCAGTGTACCTGAAAGATATTACGATTTGCTGATGCAGTAACATTTTTGAGGCAAAGAAATGGATGACAAAGTTTAGAAATGCAGTCAAGACACAAATAATATTAGACTTGTAAGAAAAGAAAACAACAAACAAAAAGTTTCAAACTTCTGTTTACATAAGAATCAAATGACAGTTTAAATAATTTAAAGACTAAACACTGTACGACATACAAAATTTCCAGGCTCAGACAGTATTGTATACATGTACAACTATACGAAGATACATCTGAGAAATGCAATATCAAATGACATGTACTTAACCATAGAACTTACCATATGTCTGACAAAGACTCCTCATAAGCACAAATTTTGTGAGCTTCCACATAAAATATGCAAATTTATCACCACCAGGATTCATTAGAAATGATGCAACTATCTTTGGCAAATTGGCTTCTGGATAGTCCTAGAAAATAACCAGGTATACAGAACTTGGAAAGTAACACAAGACAGAAGACACACTTCCATCTCTTGTAATAATCAACTGTTTAGTACCATTATTTGATCAAGACTTCAAAATACTGTTATTTTTGCAAAAATTTAAATTTGTTGAGTGAAAATTTTAACATAATCAAAACATTTACCTTCATTTGTGGTGGTATACTGTCATGTATGATGTGATGAAAACCATATTTAGTGCAGGTTGCCAACACATATAGTGTGACACTGTGTTAAGTGTTTAGGGTGCTAAAGAAATCGAAAGTTCACCACAGCTGCTATAATTTGTGTTCACTATGTACCATGTTAGTACCTGTTGCTCACATAAAGGCCCAATACATAACCTCCATAAACAGTGAAATTCTTCCTACGTGGCAAAATGTGTGCCCTTATTCTATGCTAGTGTCAAAGCATGAAATTATATAAGTCACATGGCATTATCAGTAGAGTGACATCCTGGAGTTTGTGATGGGTTGGATGTGTGTCCTGGACCGAATACAAAATGCCTACTGATGTGAAGTGAAGAAGTCTCAAAGTCTTATGGAAGAAAGCCACTTCATTAAAAATAAATAAATAAATACAAATGAAACATGTTTTGACAACTGAATATCTATGTAATGTTTTGACAACTGAATATCTATGTGATGTTTTGACAACTGAATATCTGTGTAATGTTTTGACAACTGAATATCTATGTGATGTTTTGACAACTGAATATCTATGTGATGTTTTGACAACTGAATATCTATGTAATGTTTTGACAACTGAATATCTATGTGATGTTTTGACA
>Ga0123355_10013978_pt1 | contig 12520 bp, 10 predicted proteins | sample TergutEmb28metaG_3_FD_89872 | JGI IMG/M metagenome (GOLD analysis project Ga0123355, IMG submission 89872) | Embiratermes neotenicus P1 segment gut microbial communities from Petit-Saut dam, French Guiana - Emb289 P1 | ecosystem: Host-associated > Arthropoda: Insects > Digestive system > Gut ...
AAGCCTACCTAAGTTACTAGTGAAAGGCCGGTGGGGATGGAAGGAAGGGAGAAAGGGGAAACAACCACTATACGGCGCAGGTCCACACGGTACAGTCCGGTCCGAAAGTAACGTCGCAGCACAATATCTCACTCAGTTCTTCTTAGAATAAAAAATGTTCCAGACTAAAGTTGTAGAGAAACTCAAAACACACATTTTATGTTCAATAACTTCTTTCAAAAATCATGCCATTGATGAGATAATGTGAAAAAATGTTGTACAACTGGGCAGGCCACAGATGACAATACGGTGCATGTGCACTGCATGCTGAATACCTAAGGCTACAAACAGACACACAGGTTGTGCAATACTCATTGCTTCTCAATTGCAACAATGGTTGCGTGAACGCACCGCAATGTTATGTACACGTACATTGACTGTCTTGCTTTAATGTTAATCTTGTATGATGACTAGTAATATTTGAGGGAGTGACCTTTTGTGGAGCACTCCCCTTTGTATGAAGAACCATATCCTCCTTATCAGAATAATTCTCAACAGGTGTCACAGATACACAATATGCACACAAGCAACCTTCAGCATTACCATATTTCTCTGTAAAGCAGTGTGATAAAATTATATCATCTGAATATCCAGACATGAAATTACATCATTTAGAAACTCTGACAGTTGTTCCACGTCTGAGTGTTCGGATGTTACGTATATCCTCGCTGCTTTACAAGGAAAGATGGTAATGGTAAGCATCATTTTCACCATCCTTAACTGCTTGAGACAAAGTACATAATTCTTATGATGCAAAATAAGCCATGTCATGAATTAGTACTTCTATCAAGACGTGAATTAATAGAGGTCCTGTTGCATTCCTATTGCCCAGTGTGGGCACAGAGAAGCCAGAACTATTGTGCAGCCCTCTGGGATGTGATACTGTACAGTCTAGTGTAAGTACCCACAGAATGGAGAAACCTGCTGCCCCCATATTCATGGTAGAATTGTTGTGAATATGTTAACATGTTATATAAAATTAGCATAAAAGTCACATAAGATTATAGTATGCATAGCAGTACTTCTCAAACTAGAAACAGGGTTTATCCAAAATCAGATATAGGCCTACAATGTAAAACTTTGTACATTAAGCATATGCAGATGTCCACAACTTACAGTAAATGAATTCCTTGAAAAACTGTATTACATCGATTCTGTATTCATGTGGTACTGTAACACCTATTCTAACGTGGAAGGAGTCCTAACCCCAAAACACCCAAATTATTTAAATTCTCAAAACACTGGCACAGGAAGTAAAAAGTCAGTATATTAAGAAATTAAATTAAATTAAACTAAATTAAATTAAACAAAAATTAGGTACATCACCAAATATCTCACAGCTCACTTTGTTGCGGCCTGTAATAACTTGAAACGAGGCACAAGTGGGGAAGAGAGAAATTCACTGCTTGCACACAGATGGACCAGGATCAGCAAACAGAGGTGCCTGTGAATACTTCTAAGTGACACCAAAACTACTCATCTCAAGAACAGCAACAAATTGCTTCACCAATTATGTTGTGTTCACAATGTGTGCAACAAATTTCCTGGCTGAAAAAAAAAGCTGATTATCTTTCACAACATATTGTAATGAATACACACTTCCTGGGGACATAGTAAGTAGGGATCTACCATACATAAAACTCATAGACTGACCCTATGGTGAAGCACACACTGTGTTACAACTGTTAGCCAGTTACAGCAGAAACCTAACTTTTTTGGGGACAGTATGGGGTTGAATCACAATGGAGGCAAGATTTTCCATGCCTGTCCACACCGGCTCTGGGGACCATCCAGCCTCCTGCACAACAGGTAGTGGGTCTCTTCCCTGGCGACAAAGTGGTCAGGGTGTGTTGCTGACCACCCACCTCCATCTAGTGCCAAGGTTAGAGAAAGAGTAGAGCTATACCACTACTCTCCCTCTGGGCTTTCATTTACCTTTTACCTTTCACCTCCTTTTGCTGAGATACTGGCAGTGAAGAAAAACAAGTGAATATCTTAAGGCTGACAAAAGACAGCAGTACTTAAAATGCTGTACTACATTTTCCATGACAATATGTTCTTACAAATAACCAGTAGCATTACTACAAGGGCACTGCCTGTACTAACATAACTTCATGCAACATTTTTGCTACCAAATTCTTGTATTAAACTTTGTACCTATTACACTCACTGGTGTTTGCATGCTCTGCAAGTCAGACACTCTCTTCATCAGATCCACATTGCTTTTCTCCAAGTGATCTCTTTCTGCTTTCAGCATCTCTGTCTCCTCCTGATATTCATCCAGCCTGTCATAAAAGAAGAAGCCAATTATTCTATTTCAATACTTACTGCTGCAGAAGAAGCTCAGGGAGGAATACAGATCACATTTTTTATGTTTATTGGACCGTGCATCATCTTCATAGTTGAGTAAAGAGAGACCAACTTGATGTCACTTGCTTTATTATTTCTTTATATAATGCTCAACATGTTTCGGATGTTAATACATCCATCCTCAGGAGCTTGCGACTTATGTGTAGTGCTTCAACCTGCATACGGATACCACACCACCACGGCCATACCACAACGTAACTACAACACACATCGAACCAGATCATATAACCCATGAAATAACTCAATACATAAGTCGCAAGCTCCTGAGGATGGATGTATTAACATCCGAAACATGTTGAGCATTATATAAAGAAATAATAAAGTAAGTGACATCAAGTTAGTCTTTCTTTACTCAACAGATCACATTATTGTAACACACCACACACACATGACAGACAAACACAAAACTTCATAGCCATGCCACAGCTCAGGTAGTTAGATTCAGTCTTCCTACTGCAAAGACTCCGGGTTTAATCCTAAGGTAGTTCATGTTGAATTTTTGGTGGACAAAGTGACAGTGGGGCAGGTCATTCATTGATTACATCGGTTTTATCCTGCTAGTTATTGTTCCAACAATTGTCCCTACTTATCCATCATCATAATCATATTTTTATTTTTCCATAGATCCATCATAGTTACATGAACCAAGGATACAGAAATTGTCATTAATTCAGTTTCAACACATATACATGAACATAAACACATATCCAACAATTTGCATACCATATTAAGGATACTTGTCAAAGCTCATACAATACATTCATAGTGAAATACAACAGAATTAATATAATTTCATATAACAATAAAATATTAAAAATGTACTTTTATTAACATATTTACTATATAAAACATAGCTCTTATATTTTTCTGTTTTCCTTATAATTAAAATATTCTTCAATCAAAAAAAAAAAAAGGAATGTTGATATAAAAACCTTTTTAAGGTGGTTATAAAACATTTCTGGTTGTTCGATACATTTTTAATATATTCCAGAAGATGGTTAAAAACCTTTATTCCTGAGAAATACGCTCCTTCATTAAATTTAGATAAATTTACTATTGGCAGGTGTATATTATTATGGTACCTAGTTCTATTATTTATGAATTTCCTTATTTGTAAGACAGGCCCATTTAAGGCTGCAGCTCCAAGGAAGTCACTCTCACTTCATTCCTACATCTAAAAGAAACCTTATTTAATGATTATCTGGTAATGTACTGAGGGAGCACCAAATATAGCATGGTTGAAAAATGAGATACAGAAAAATTGCTGTTAATGATGTGTATTAAATACCAAGCACCAAAACAGTGGGGAAATGGGATTTGATTTCCCAGCATGGGCAAAAGGTTTTTGCCTTCTCCAAAGTGTCCACATCCGATCTGGGACATAACCGGTCTCATAATCAACATGTATAAGAGGCTCTTCACTGGGAGAAAAGCAGCCACAGTACGAAGTTGACCATCACCTCCTCCTAGCACCAAAGTTAATAATGCACAAAACCAAACCCCCACTTCCCCATATGCCCCCATGTCACAGTGCTTAATTAAGACACAAGAACAACTTGGCAAATGAACAGAACATCTTCAAATTTAAAGTACTTTGGCATTAAACTGTATTTTATTTCTGAATCAGATTAAAATAAGCTAATAATAAAATGGTAACAGAACACTACAAAGGATCTTCCAAACCAAGAAATACTGCCAGATCAGCAAATTTCATTCCACATTAGTGGCAGTGCAATTTAGAATTAGAGTACAGTGCACCAAAATTGTCATGGGCAAGCAGCCATATCAAAGTTGGGTTACAAACCAACATTTTGGAGACTTCCTCTGTCACCAACATTGAGGCACTCTAGGTGACAGGAAGGTGGACTTAAACTGAGCAGTTATTGCTGACAATTCAGTCCTGATACCTGGTTGATTAACCCTGGAAATCAATCTCTCATCTGCAGATTAGCCTCTTTTTGCCACTGTGTTAAGACCATCCTGGAGCATATCAGTTTTATTGTTATTTAACCTATCTGTCTCTAATATCTGGAAGAATGTGATTGCAGGAAGATACTGGATTTGAAACGGGAGTCATGACCTCTTGTCATCCTGTGCATCAATTGGAAACACACATAATATGTACTGACAGATGGGCAGACACACAGACATAAATATTACTCATGGTCATTCACCACACTAACCCTGATAATGTAAACAAAGCAGGTCTTCATTACATTGCTTTCTAACTCAGCTCTGATGTGGATGAATACCTGTTTCTGGTTCAACGCTCAGTTGAGACCACTTTCTACACAGTAAGCGGCAAACATTGGGTTTACCCAAGATATGGGGTTGCCACAGCAATGATGATGAAGGGTATAGCCATGATTTTCAATCTATTTTAGCTCACAGAACCCTAAGAAAGGTACAGAACTTACTGTCCACAATAAGTGTAACATAAAATCAAACACCAGTGTTTGTTATTTATTATGTACATTACATGTAAAAAATCAATGGCTAACCCCAAAATGATCAATAACCTGATTGCTGGCCTGACACATCATCCCTGTCCATGGAGAGCTCTGCTTACTGACTTGACTACAGAATCAGGAAGCTTCCGGTTGAAGCAGCGATGGATTGTCTGTATGCTATCAGTGACAGAACGAATACTGTCGAATGTTGCCACATGAATTTTAATTTGTACATATAAATTTAGGAGTGCGAATACAGCTCTTCAGCCATTACACATTTTCATCTCTTGGAACCCCTGACACCCCATTGCGAAACTGTGGGGTTCCACGGAACCCAATTTGAGAAACAGGGTACAGGGAGATTTGAGCACACTTGCTTGTCACAGAAGGTCTACACCTTAAAGTCCTGTATTGTGCCCATATACTCACAGCTTAATGCGATCCTTAAGGTGACCAATAATGATCTGCTGCGTGCTCAGCTGGCCCTGGAGGTCAGCAATGCGAGAATTGGAATGTCGAGCCATGTGATCTGACACAAGACGATCTAACTCTACTTCATGCTGCTCTTGCAGTAAGTTTAACTACAACACACAGAGTGATGCGTGGTTCAAAAGAAAGGTAAAGCAAATGCTCCAAATGTTCTTAACCTCAGCTTTCAATGACTGCAAGAGGCTACCTTCATGTTCCAGCTGCTTTATCACAAGGGAAAGAGCCCCCAGTACACATTCACTAGAAGAATGGAGAGGCCAAAGAGATGTCTGCCCCAGTTGTGCTGTCTGTGCACAGTCACTTTACTAACTTAGCTAATGTACCGTATTCAGACAGCCAACATAAGCATACACTACGTAAGTTACAGCATTTCAATCAATACATTCACTTCCACATAAAGTTCTATATTGTTATGAACTCTGACAGACCAAGGAAAGGCACAAAAACTTGTAGTAAGGGAGGGAGTAATCAGCCCCAGATTCAAAACAGCTATCTACTGAATTCAAATCTGGAACATTACCACAACACAAACCCATCTGGTAGAAAGCTACACGAACACAATTACAAAAGTGTTTCATTTATTTATTTACTTGTTTTTACATATATAGTTATTTAACAGTGCTGTCAGTGTCTCAAGGCTGCACAGTGTTCAAAAGTAGGACAATTAATGAATAATGGTTTGGAAAAGCTATGGACGGAAGCATCATGGTCTAATGTGAGACCCTACCCCAGCATTTGCATGGAGAGTCTGACATGCCTCACCCAGGATATGCGACGTCCTGGCCAAGATTAAAACTGAGCACCTTCCAAATAGAAGTACAGAGTGTTCCTGCTTGAGTGAATGTGCTCAGTAGGTGTGTATATGTTCAAGGGAGGAATTCAAAAGAGGACTTGTCTGTCTATTCACAAGTGCAGATACTTGCCTCACTAACATCCTGTGGACATTTTCTCCACAAAGCATGATAATTAATTTTTAGTAAAAGTACTGCTACACTCACATCCTGCAGACGTTTTTCCTGCAGACTGCAGTAATTTTCCTCAAGATGCAACAGTTTCTCTCGCAACATGCCATTCTCTTGCTCCAGTCTTTTTACGTCTTCCTGTCGATCAGGAGAATTTGGCTCAAACCGTGATGGATCATACACCTTATTGCCTGATCGCCGACTAGTTTCATTCAGCTGTTCGTTGACTGCTGCTCCTATAATGTTTCAGAATCAGATTTTCTAGAGGTTACAAATGTGGTAACAATGACACACTGTTCACTATCCAACTTTTTTCTGCAACACAATGGCCCAAGTTGGGCCTAGGTCACCTCATTGTTAAGGTTTATATATCACACTGCAGTAGGACTGCTCTGAACAAATGATCAGTCCATCGCAGAGGCCGCCACTACATGCACAACACACACCAAACATAAGAGGCAAACATACATGCTCTCAGTGAGATTCAAACCTGCAATCCCAGCAATCAAGTGGCTTCAGACCTATGCCTCAGAAGGCATGGCCACTGAAATTGGTTTATCTGGCATAATGTGCATCATATGCCAGCTGCCATGATTCAATTATACTGGATACTTTCAATTTCAGAGAAAGGTTGGATATGCATGTTTCTTGAGCTGGACTACCCATGTTTATCTATGTGCATTCTGTATAACTGACTGTGATAGGCCCCCTGTAAGCTCATAATGTGCAAATTCAGTCACACCCAAAAAAAGAAGCATAAGACAACCAAAGAGATGCTGTTTTGGGTTACACACACTTAAAGTAATTTTAATTGCAACCAGTCTGTTTGCAACACACTAAATGGTCAATCCTGAAATTTGTGTGCCTAACAAGATGTTAAAATCACAATTCAGTAAGCTCTGTCTAAATGTTTCCGCAGAAACATAACATTATTCCAACATGTGCTATGTATGGCATGAACATAAACAAAAGCAATGCATTCAGTGCAATGAGTAGTAAATCTCAAACACAATGATCAGACAATTGTAATCACAAAATGCTACTTGTCACAACTAACTACCATTATAACATTTAAACAGAATCTTTGTAAATTTACTGTACATTAACTGCCCCTTTTGTAACGCTGTAACAACCACACTCATGCGAACTTCCATGTCTGGTGGACACCAGACAAGTATTTTGCTGCCATCTGTCAACGTTATGATTACGGGCACCTAAGTCAACCTATGGGTTCAGGCCTCCCCACACATATCCCACTGAACACCAACCCTAGTACATTGCAAAAGGACTGCTTTATTTCCAGCTAGTGCAGCCATACGCAGTTGTCAGAACTGTGACAACGTCCAAGGTACAGCTCACCCCAGAACAGGCCATGAAGGCCAAATGGGGCACTAGATGGGGGTGTCACACCCCAGCCGCTTTATCCCCAGGAAAGAGAAACGGCACCTTTAGACAGGAAGATGGGTGGGCCCAGGGCCTGTAAGGATGGGTGCAGAAAATCTCACTGCCACCAGGTTTCGATCTCCAGACCAACCAGCCCGTAGCGAGTCAGAGACAATGGCATCAATTTCAGATCAATAAAAGTACAAGAGTTTATTCTTGACACAAGGCATCCTGTTGTGTACATGAAGAATTGTTTCTATCAAGGCAACAGTCCAAAATGACTAGTTCATCAGACAAGTGATGACTTATATAAATTATCAAAAACTACATTCTCCTTTCACTGGTGTGAGATCTCAAACCTTACACTGTTGTCCACACAATATATCAATTGCATCAAATACACTAACTGTATTAAGTATTATTTTTTGGTTATATTACATTCTTACACATTTCAATCATGCTGTATGTGGAAAGTTACCCTTAATAATTTGAGTTATTCTTAAAAAATATATCTGCGAACTTTCAAGAACTTATTATTTAAAATTAAAATTACAGTTCTTTGTTGAGTTTTATGTAATATTATATAAAATACTGCTTTCGTACCATGTTCCCTATTCTTCTCCTTTTATTCTCTTTTTAGCTTACTGTTGAAACTGAAAAACATGTCTTCCAGTAAATTAGTTGTGCTGCACTGTTTCCTTGCTTGAAACAATTCAAAAGCTCATTCTTTTATTCTTTATTTATCTGCTTATTGAATTTCATCCTTACAAGTGAGATGAAGGTCATACATGGACAAAGAAAATTGACTTTTAAATTTGAACTGCTTGAGAGTAGCATGCAGCGCACTCCCGAGGAGGTTCAGGGCCTGGACATGGCCAGGTGCCCCATGCCACAGTATCTATGCCCCTGGTCAACATATTCATTCCGGCAATCATGAAATGAGTAAAATAATGATCCTTCTTTCAGAGCACAATAAAACAGCCATAAATGAATGAATATGAATCCCAACAATCCGATTTGTTGACCCCTTTCAATCTTATGTTTCTATACTTTCAACCGCAGTTTGAAGTATAACTTAAGATGCTAAATGCTTTAAAATTCACAGCTTACAAGAGGCACTCATACAAGTAAATCTACCCAGCATTCTTCCAAAATATGTCTCTGCATGCTGCATAGCCTGTAGTGGAAGAGCATAAACAGGGATGGAAAGACACCAGGCAACTGAAAATTCCAAGTTGGCTACAGAAGGTTGCACATCAGGAGGGCAATATATCTCAGTATATTTACCTTAATGTCCAACTTCGTTCCACCTGACTCCTACAAATTTTAGCTGCTCCTAGGAGTTTCAGGCATTTTTCCATCCCTAAGAATGAATCAGTGTGATTACCTTTAATAATCTGAATATTAAAATTGCTTCAGTGTGGTTATCAGGGAATTTACATTCATTACATTAATTCCTCCAAATACAGTCAACTCCTCACACAGCAAACCCCCGCCCAAAATAGTGTCACCCTCACTTAGTGCTCATGAATATCTGTGAACTGAAAATACCTACTATTTTAAAACATGGAATCCTCAGTATTTCATCGCCCCCACTAGCTTCCAGCTGCCAAAGACTTTAGTGAAACAATGTGCCCATAATGTCTCATATAGTGCCATGCTGTAAGCTATTTAAGGAGAGGGGATAGTGTGGGTTGCAAATTCCGCCTGGCAAAACATCTATCATCTACACACTACAAAAATCTCTTTTCAGCTGTTCTAGCAGCTGGCATATAGGTGACTGGTATTTCTCTTTCACTTGCTATTCATTCAAACAAGTACTGACCTCATAACACTGGCTTCCATCTATCTATTCTTTGCCCCAATTTCTCACTCCCATAAATATCAAGTAATCAATCCTGTGCTGCCATAAGACAGCCCAGAGAATTTCAAAATCACAAAGTATACAGAAGCAAAAATTCAGCTCTTCAGTCACCATTAGATGAATGTAATATTACAGAAAAGGTAAGGTAAAGTTCACCCTATAACCTGCCATGAAGGCACAGAAGAGGAGTAGAAACATAGTTGTACTCCATCTTTAACCTTGGTGCTAGATAGTGGTGGGTGGTCAATACTATGGCCCGTCCACTTTACCCCTGGGAATGGCACAGTATATGAGGTGGGATGGGCCCCAGGGCCAGTCTGTATGGGAGTGAAAAATCTCGCCCTCACCGGTATTTGAGTCCCGGACCATCCAGCCCAAAGTGAGTTGCTATACCGCCTACACTATCCCAGTCCACACATAACATTACAGCAAAGATTTTAAGTAGCCTAACTCAATATTTTACTAGTGATGTATGAGGACATGAGGCAGTATTAAGTGTTAGTAAAAAGAAAGAGTTTTGTGCTCAAAGCAACTAATTTACTGTAGCTTCTGAGCAGAATACAGAGAACCAATTCTTATTATGGGACAAACCCGTCAGTCAACGTGAAAAAAATAAGTGGGAAAATCTAGCAATTGTTAACATGAAAAAGAAAAAGATGCAAAACATGAAAAAGTGCAGAAAGCATGAGCACTGTGAGATAGGGCAGTTACATGCTAAAAATGGTACAGTAAAAGATGATGTTGTTAAGTAAATGGTGAAAACATCCTGCATCTATTGTACACTACCACTAAATTAAATGTTCTTCTGACATGTTCTCAATTTGCAATTAACATCTTTTTATCATTTTAATTAAATTTAATGAGTTTCAAAAGTTGCAGTCCTTACACTTTACCAACAGCGCAGATTCATCCCTGCATGAAGGCATATAACATTTTTCTTTATTGCACATTAAACACATAAAAATATTTCAAACTGAGATACAATGTAATAAGATCTACATTTTAATTTATGTATGGTACAAGCATTACACAAGGTGTCATAAAAAGTTTAATGAAGTTGTATTTCAAAATAAATTGATATGGCCAAGAAAAAAATTCACCAGACAAATTAAAATGTATGCAACCAATTTAAAATTACATCAAAATTTATTCAGTACTTTCAGAGATGAAATATGTGGGCAGGCAGACAGACAGACATTACCTCCCCACTGCACTTTTATTTCATGCACATCATGCAGACAATGCATAGAAATGTACGGCTTCAAACCAAATAACCTACCCTTAACTGCTGGAGGTCTAGATGGAGCTATGCCAACCCCTAACTGACGCTCTCTCTCCTTCTGCAATCTGCGGTTGGTCTTGGCAGATTCATCCAGATCTCTGCGGATTTTAGCCAGTTCCTTATCCTTGGATGCCAACTCCTGTTTCAGACCTCGTATTGTGGCCAGCAGATGTGCGTCTTCACGCACAGCCAGTGCATTAGCTGGTGGTGCTCCAACAGCGATCACCATAGGTGGTGCTGCCGCTCGTTTACTTGGTTTTGTTTCTTGCATAGGCTGTTCCTCTGCCTTCTTCTCTGCAGCTTGTCTCCACATGTGTGCCTGATGCTTTGCAGATGCCAACTGAAGCTCCAAGTCTGATGTATGTTTCTCATACCTCAACTGTAGATAACAACATAATCTAAGCAATATGTACAATAATATTAACAGTCCCACCATCAGACACAGTTGCAGCATTTAGCAAGAATAAACTAATAAGCAATATAACTTGTATGAATCTTCCTGCATTATCATGAATATTTTGCATTTCAGTTTGAATACATCTCTGCTAAGAAGACCATTAATGTTTTAAAGTACAACAGTTACTATACTGTACCATTTACATATTAAGATTTCAAGAATTCTGCATTTTCCAGCACACATGTACACTCAATCAATCCCACTCATGTGTGCACACCAACATATACACAGTGTCTTTTTTTCCTTGCTTGACTGATAAGCATGAGACCAACACTCTGCCTCATGCTCTGCCAGCATTGTACCATATGACACATGTTGAGGAGGTTTAACAGTTGATGACAGTAGTTAAACAAATGATCACAGTGATAATCTCTAGAAAGTCTTAAAAAAAACTCACAAAAGCATAGGGTTTGCACTTATTGGTCAAGCAGGAAAACAAACTAAAAAATTCCAACTCAAAAGGACAGGAGAAACTTTTTTTAGTCTCCTTAGTTTAATATCCACAACTCAGAGATCTGCAGGCACCTTCTTCAGGTAAAAGTTGCTCAGAATGCTGTAAATGTCATAACTTTGCTACAGAATATTCTACAGTGGAACACTCCACAACCTTTGCCTGGTAATGTTAACTAGTAACATTTGTGGAAGGTGCGACAACTATCCAGTACCTTCATGGCTTGGAACTTGTCCTGCATCTCCCTGATGCTTGCTTGTGCATCCATCTCACTTTTGGCTAGCTCCTGCTCTAACTGCTGCACTCGGTTCTCAAGGTACTTCAAACGAGGTGACAGATCTCTACCCTCACTGTTAGCTGCCAAAATTAGTGCTGAAATGGAGTTTGGGTGGTTCCGTTTCAAGATGCTTTCCATCTCCTTCACCTACAAATAAAGCGAAAAGGTACATTCCACTGCGGTACAAACATTTTCCAAATATGTTCTTTGCTGTTTTTTAAACTTCACTGCCAACATTGTTGATTTACTGCACATATAAATCTGTTATGCTAAAGCTGGTTAGACAGCACAAGGTCAGAAATTACTTTCCCTTCTCTTTCATTAAATATATTCAAATACTGAAGTCTCTTATGTTTATTGGACTGTGCATCATCTTGATAGTTGAATAAAGAGAGACCAACTTGATGTCACTTACTTTATTATTTCATTATTTAATGCTCAACATGTTTCGGATGGTAATACATCCATCCTCAGGAGCTTGAGACTTATTTGTTGA
>Ga0123355_10013979_pt1 | contig 12520 bp, 10 predicted proteins | sample TergutEmb28metaG_3_FD_89872 | JGI IMG/M metagenome (GOLD analysis project Ga0123355, IMG submission 89872) | Embiratermes neotenicus P1 segment gut microbial communities from Petit-Saut dam, French Guiana - Emb289 P1 | ecosystem: Host-associated > Arthropoda: Insects > Digestive system > Gut ...
CAGCGTTTAAAATGATACTGCCAATTAGTGGCAAATATGGCTGTTATTTTATGCAGCCAGAAAAGGTGATTGAATGGTCGAAAAAATATCCCGAAGTAGATATACGAAAAAACTTGCCGTATTTGCAGGCGCTTTTTTGGTTATCGGGCTGCTGACTGCAATAACGGCGCTGACGCCTCCGCAGGATATAGGCGTCATGTTCCACGCACCGCCTGTTGACATCAGGCAAACCTCCCGCCAGCCGTATTACCCGGAAGAAATAGAGGAAGCCAAAGAAGTCCCGGAGATTGTGGAAGACTCCCCAGAAACACACGCTTTGCCGGTTTTCGTAGCGATGCCTGCCGCCCTGCCGCTCGACCCTCATGTTGATACGATGGGATTTTTTTACTTGGAGGAGATACCCCTCAGCTACGAGCTGCAAAGGTATGTTTTTTACCGCAGCGCGGCACTGGGTCTGGAGTACGAACTGGTTTTGGCCTTGATGTGGAGAGAGAGTTCGTTCAGGATAGAGGCCGTAAACCTGAACCGCAACGGAACCAGAGATACCGGCCTTATGCAGATAAACGACGTCAACCGGGGCTGGCTGGAGGAAAGGTATGGAATCTACAACCTGATGGATCCCATCCAAAATATCAACGCGGGCACCTTCATTTTAGCCGATCTGCTTTCGAGGTATGAAGAGAGACAAGCCCTTGTGGCCTATCAATTCGGCGAGAGCGGAATGCTCAGGATGGTCAGGGATGGCGCCGATATCAACGCCCTTACTATAAGGGTCAGGGAAAAACGGTACGAGTACAGAATCATGCGCGCCGAAGTTTACAACAATATGTAGTATAGCTTGGTGGCCGCCTGCGCCTGCAATAAAAATACGGCACGTTCCCACATCCGGGAACGTGCCGTATAATCTTTACAACGTACAAAGCGGCAGTTCGTTAATACATTCCGCCCATGCTGCCGGGAGCCGGTGGGGGAGGCAGGTCTTCTTTAATGTCGGTAACCAGAGATTCGGTGGTGAGCACCATGGACGCAACCGAAGCGGCATTCTGCAAAGCGGAACGCGTTACCTTGGCTGGGTCAACAATGCCGATTTCTATCATGTCGCCGTAGACTTCGTTTTGGGCGTCGAAGCCGAAACCCGCAGTTTTCTTGGAAACGATCTTGTCTAGGATGACAGATCCTTCCAAGCCCGCGTTGGCGGCGATTTGGCGTACAGGTTCTTCCAGCGCACGGCGAACGATGCTCGCACCGGTGTTGAAGTCGCCTTTGGTGGAGGCAACAACTTTGTTAACATCTGCGATTACATCGATTAGCGCGGTGCCGCCCCCGGGAACGATACCCTCTTCAACAGCTGCCTTGGTGGCTGAAAGGGCATCCTCTATGCGCAATTTTTTCTCCTTCATCTCCACTTCGGTGGCTGCGCCGACTTTGATAACGGCCACGCCGCCGCTCAGCTTGGCAAGGCGCTCCTGCAGCTTTTCCTTGTCGAACTCGCTGGTGGAAATATCGTGCTCGGAACGGATTTGCTTGATGCGGTCCTGTATGGCCTGCTTGTCGCCAACGCCGTCCACGATGATGGTGTTTTCCTTCTGAACCTTAACTTGCGCCGCCCGGCCCAGCTGGTCAACAGTGGTTTCTTTCAGGTCAAGGCCGAGTTCGTCGGTGATAACCTGGCCACCGGTGAGGATGGCGATATCTTTGAGCATTTCCTTGCGGCGATCCCCAAAGCCGGGAGCCTTGACGGCAACACAGGTAAAGGTGCCGCGCAGGCGGTTGAGAATAAGGGTGGAAAGAGCCTCTCCCTCAACATCCTCAGCGATTATGACCAGCTTTTTGCTGGACTGAACGATTTGCTCTAGCAACGGCAAAAGCTCCTGAACAGAGGTGATTTTCTTGTCGGTAATCAGGATGTAAGCGTCGTCCACAATGGCTTCCATCTTCTCGGTGTCGGTAACCATATACGGGGTGATATAGCCGCGGTCAAACTGCATACCCTCCACCACGTCGGTGTAAGTTTCGGCAGTTTTGCTCTCCTCAACGGTGATGACGCCGTCGGCGGTAACTTTTTCCATAGCTTCGGCAATCAGCTTGCCGATAACTTCATCGCTGGAGGACACGGTGGCCACACGCGCGATATCGTTGGTGCCAGAAACTTTTTTGGAATTCCTTTTAACGCCCTCAACAGCGGCGTCAACAGCCTGCTGGATGCCGCGCTTAATATTCATGGGGGAGGCGCCGGCCGCTACATTTTTCATTCCCTCGCGCACAAGGGCCTGTGCCAGCAGGATTGCGGTGGTGGTGCCGTCTCCGGCCACGTCGTTGGTTTTAACGGCCACTTCTTTGGCCAGCTGGGCGCCCATGTTTTCAAAGGCTTCTTCCAGCTCGATTTCCTTGGCAATGGTCACACCGTCATTGGTGATGAGGGGGGAGCCAAACTTCTTGTCTAAAACAACATTGCGCCCCTTTGGCCCCAAGGTAATCTTTACGGTATCGGCCAGCTTGTCGATACCGACCTGCAAGGTTTTTCTGGCGTCCTCGCCGTAAATTATTTGTTTCGCCATAATCTATCTGCCTCCATTATTGTTATTATAAATGTTATTCAACGATAGCCAAAATGTCGCTCTGGCGCACTATGGTGTACTCAACGCCGTCCAGCTTGACTTCGGTGCCGGAATATTTGCTTGTGAGAACCCGGTCGCCCTTTTCAACGTACATTTCTACATCTTTGCCATCTACCACACCACCGGGACCAACCTCAATAACTTCGGCGATGGAAGGCTTCTCTTTGGCGGCGCCGGCTAATACAATGCCGCTCTTGGTGGTTTCTTCGGCTTCCATCATTTTGATGACCACCCGGTCTGCTAACGGTTTAATTGTCATGTCTGCATCCTCCTTAAAATTTCATCCGGCCGACCGTGCCAGCGCATTGATTCACAGAAGAGAGCCCCAACTCGCTAGCACTCGCAGCCTTTGAGTGCTAGTTATTATTCTATCCATTTTTTTATAAAAATCAAGAGCTAATAATGGAAAAATGGCGACTTCATAATATTTTTACAATTTGTACACATTGTTGACGGGCTAAGTTTAACTCGGCGAAAAAACCGAGAATTGCGCAAAAAGACTTGCGTTTGCAAAAATTATTTGCTATTATTGAGGCGAGGGGTGAGAGGCTTGAAAAAATCCATAGGCGTACCGCTGCTGTGTATATTTTTATCCAGCGTGCTGTTGGTGTGTGCTATGAGAGAAGACGCTCAAGTGGAGGAGCGGCCAGTTGCAGAAACAGATGAAGCGGCGCCTGTGGAAGCCGGGCAGGAAACCGGTGAGATTGAGGACAATGGATTTGCCCCCGATTGGGAGGCTATTGCACAGCGCGCCGCCGAGCTGGATGATTTTTTACAGCCGGGGATAAACAGGGCTGATGTAGATAGAGAATTGGGAGACGCTGCTTCGGTTAGGGTTATTGCGCCGTTTAGTGAAGTCCGATATGATTTAATTACTGTGCCGGGTTATGAATTTACCGGAGAGTGGAGGGAAGATATTGATTTTGAGGGAATGTAGGCGGGGGATGTAGGTATTGTTGTTTTTGCTGTGTATGAGGAAGATAGAGCTATTTTTTTAGAGATTTGGCATGGCACCCCTGAAGGCGCGGTTTGGTTTTCTTCGACAAGATTTGGACGGGAAGGTGGGCAAACGATAGCATGGAATCGAATTTTTCCGCAGATGCCGAGCGATGCCTACTTGGCCAGCATTGCGGAGCGAGCTGATGAAATAACTGCTTTCCTTCAAGTGGGTTTAAGCCGAGAGGCTGTGGAAAGAGAATTGGAAGTGACTCCGGTAAGTGTTCGAACAAAATATAGTGGCTTGCCTGTATATCGATTCGACTTAATGGCCGTGCCGGGGTATGAGTTCATTTATGAATATGAATTGGGTGATTGGGAAGGATTGCGAGCAGGAGAGGTAGGTATAATTGTTTTTGTCAGCTATGATAACAGTGATGCCGTTGAACGGTTTTCGCTTACTTTCTATAGCGGCGACTCCAACTTTAGAGGTAGAGATTCATTTTGGGGAGAGACGAGATTTTCTTGGAGGTGGTTTTTTATACAGTACAGTTATATTTTAGGAATTGCCTGCCGATAAGTAATCTCAACGAGGTGGTATAATGCTTGGACAACGACTGCAAACCGTGCGCAAAACCAAAAAGATCAACCAGGAGGAAGTGGCTCGCTACTTGGACGTCAAGCGCCAGACGTACAGCGCCTACGAGCGCGGAGTATCGGTGCCGGATAGCCTGACCCTGAAAAAGCTGGCCGATTATTTCGAGGTTTCCACCGAATATTTTTTTGATTACGAGGGAAATGCGAACAGCAGCGGCGCGCAAAACAAGCAGGAAGAAAAGCTGCTAATGCTGGCCCGCCGGGCTGAGAAGATACCTCCGGCGCTCAGGGAGCGCCTTTTGCGCAACTTTGAGGAGAATATCGATATTTATTTGGAAGCGGTAAATGCAGCGCGGGAGGATTAGGAGATGGATCCCGGCATCCTGCGTGCGCGTGAGCTTGCCTGGCAGCTTTTGCTCATGCAAAAACCGGCCCGGCTGCCCGTCAGGGTGGAGCGCCTTAGCTTTGACAAAAATCTGATAATTGACTCTCTTGAGCGATATTGCGCGCTGACAGGCGACACCCTGCAACGCCTGTGCGCGGGCTCCGGCGTTCTGCGGGATGGCTGCACGCTGATACGGCAGCGGGGAGACCAGAAGATATACATAATGCTGTATAACGAGGGCGCGCGGTCTATCCGGCGGCGGAACTTTACACTTGCCCACGAAGTGGGGCACGTTTATTTGGGGCACGAGCAGGACTCACCCTTGTGGGAGAGGCAGGCCAATGCCTTTGCCGCCGAGCTCCTCGCGCCGCGGATATTGGTGGCTCAGCACCTAAAGTACCTTGGCGGCTGTTTGGATCCGGCGCACGCGCTGGCACAGGCATTTGACGTTTCCCTGAGTATGGCCCGCCTGCGCCTGAACTGCTGCACCCCGCGGGCAAATTACACCGTCCGGGAAGAGGAGCTGCTCTCTCGCTATAAGGCAGCGCTGCCCAATCCGAATGAGCCGGAAATAACGTATTGACAACTAGTTTTGCGATAAAAGAACCTGTACACAGACGCCGAAACGCCGGCGTCTGTGTACAGGTTCTTGTTAATTAAGGAGAGTGACTCGAGAAAATCAAGAAAAAAGGTTGAGGCGTTAATACATTCTTAGCGGGAAATCTACGTTTATGCCAAAGTGTTCTGAAAGCACGGCTTTGATCTCAGCTTCGGTTTCAAGGATTTGCTCCTGAGATTTTCCGCCCTGGTTGATCTTGAACACATTGCCGTTCAAGGTTTTGCTGCCGTCTTCCAAGGTGAGATTGGCCATTCTGCTTTGTGTGAACTTGGAATTTTTGCTCTTGGACTGATATTCGCTCAGCGGGAAGAAATCCAACGGTTCGAACGGGTTGTCGTATACCCCAAGAATCTTCTCGTCTCCATTACTGATAACGATAACGCCATCTTTTTTCTCCAACGTGAACGTGCGTCCACGTGAAAGCTGAGGGCCTTCTTTGTCAAGCAACAGTGAACTCTGCGCCGCCGGGCCGCCGAAACCGATGTCCGCGTAGTAGCGCACGCCATCGATGGTTACTACCTCCGCCCTGTGCGAGAGCGGGCGCAAATACGGCGGGCCCCACAAAACTCTCACTACTACCGGATGCCAATCATATCCAAGATCCTTTAGGAGCTGCCCAAACAATGCGTTGGTCTCGAAGCAAAAGCCCCCGCGCCGGCGCGTCACAATCTTGTCGTACAAAGACGGGATGTCCAGGAGGATATCGGTTTTCACATCGTACATGTCGAGGTTCTCAAATGGTATCATCCTCAAGTGCGCGAGGATGAGCGCGTCAAGGGTTTCTTTGTCTGCCTTTAAAGGCAGCTTCATCCCGATTCGCTCCAGGTACTTTTCTACATCCGGAATGGGCGAGTAAAAATTGTCGAACATAGCTGATAACCTCCACTAATTAAGAATTTTGGCCAACTGCTAGGACACTGTGGTTCCCGGGAAGTAGTGCATTAGAATCTCTATGTAAGTCCATCCCCGCTGGGCCAGTAAATTGGCCCCGTTATGGCTCATCCCCACCCCGTGGCCGTGGCCGAAGGTGGTAAACGAGAACCGGTCCTGGCTGGGATAGAACTGTACGACAAATGAGGCGCTGCGCAAATTAAATATGTGTTCGCGCAGATGCCGTCCGGTAAGACGCGCGCCTGTTCTTTGGTTGGTAGTGTGTCCGGCCACCCTCATGTCAGCTATGTAGCCGCCCTCGGTATAGGAGAGTATCTCAAACCAGCCGTGCGGGTCGCCGCTTGGGGTGATTCCGGCACGGGTTTCCAGCAGATTGATCACTTGGGCGGTAGAGAAGTATGTCCGGCGCTCAAAGCCGGGTGCGTCGAAATCCACACTGCTGTCCACCGGTATCAGGTAAGGGTGATGCGTGCCCCAAACATCACGTGCGGAATTGGTCCTTCCGGCGCTGGTGGCGTGATAGGGCGTAAAGGCTATCCTGCCGTTAAAGTAAACCGCCTGGCCCAAAATTTCGGCCGTAATCCTCACCACACGCGGGTCCGCGCTGGGGGCTAGGAGGACCGACGCGGGGCGGCCTTGGTCGTTAAAGTATCTTACGAAGGAATACCCCGCCACGACCTGCGCTTTTATGGCCTGTTCGTGGAAACTCGGTCCGACTTCAATTTGCGTTATCCGGGATATGATATCCAGGGCGTCGCCAGTAAACGTTTGGCCGCCGGCCGTTACGAGAAGTTGTCCGGTATACGCGCTGAAGATCCTGTCATCGTCCGGCTCTGGATCAGGATCAGGCTCGGGTTCTGGCTCTGGCTCAGGTTCTGGCTCTGGATCAGGCTGCGGATCAGGTTCCGGTTGAGGAGGGGGCGTAGGAGCTGGGGGAGGTGCAGGCGGAGGGGGAGGCGGCGGCGCGGGAGCGGTCTGCTCAGCTGAACCTTGTCCCGAACCCTGAGCGGGAGCAGGCGCGCTGTCAGCTTCATATGTGTCGTAATCCTCATACGGTTCTTCGTCGTAGTCGTCTTCATATATTCCGAGGACTATATTCGGGACTAGGGGATAGTTGTTAATCGAGACCCGGTTTGTGTTTATCTGCGGGCTTTCGTCCGGGCGCAACATTCTGGCCGCCACCATAAAGCGCACGCCTTCAAACTCATATGCGTCAATGGAAAGGGTGAGAAGCGTATCTCCCGGCCTTACGTCAACGCCTGTGTTTATTAGGCTTTTTTCCATTAGATCGCCTATAAATATCTCGAAGACCCGGCCGCTTTGAGGGGAGATAAAGTTGTAGTAATCGATTGTCGTGCCGTTAAAGGGGTCAGCGTCGGCAAAGAAAACCGCAAACATTTTGTACTGGTAGGTGTCCCCAAAAAGGGTGGTCAACTCGATAATGCTGTGTTCCTTGAAGAAGTCCACTGCCTGCTGCCCGCCGTGTGTCGGGTCAAATGTGTTGAAGTATGCAAGATCCCCAAAAAGTTGCCCGTTGCCCGCATTGTGGCCGTAAACTACCATGTTGTTGCCGTTTTCGCGCACGTTTACACGGAAATCCATAAACGGGATCCCGTGGGCTGCCGGCTGCCGGGTGAACGTTCTGTGTACGTAGTAGTCGTTGTCGTCCGCTTGCACAATCGGGTAGCTCACCCGCGTGCCCGGAATGTAGATATAGGCCACTACATCCTCGTTTCGCGCGAACAGTGCGGCAAACCGCTGGTTGTATTCCTCCGGGAAATCATCGGGGATTTCCAGATCATCCATATTGCCATAAGTGAACATCAGCTGCGGGTCAATCGTTGCGGACTGCCCTCCGGTACGGTTAGCGTCCCAGAAGTTAAAGCCCAGATAGGATAATGAAGCTATCAGTGCCAGCACCGCCAAAACCGTGAAAAAGCGCTTTGCAAAGCCCGGCCCCTTCTGAGGCAATTCGCCTGCGGCTGGGTCGTCGTAGGAAGCGAGGTTGGTGACGGTGTGTCCGTTAAGTGCGTCATCCAAAGGGATGGCGTTCATATGCCATTTGGGATGGTAATCGACAAACAGGCGGATCATATTCAGCGCCCGCGAAAGCGCGGTATCCATAACCAGATTGTAAGATTCAGGGTCGCCGTCACCGACTACCAACTTCTTCACATATACGTTGTCCTGGCCGCAAACCGCTATGTAAACCAGGCCGTGAGGGCTCCTTTTGTCCAGGCCGGTACCCATTGTAAGGGAAACGGCGATGGGCGCGCCCGATTTTTTCCTGGCGGCGTCCGCCATGGCTACGGCGGTCTGCTCGCTTACCGGTCCGCACTTTTTCAGCAGCTTGGAGTTTACGCCCAGAGATTTCTTGGCGGCGTGGTCGTCCGCAAATGCGCTGAAGCGTATGACGTCGGCTCCCCCGCGGGTTTCGTTGAGCAGGCGGGTTAACATGCCCGAGCTGCCTGCTTCGGCAATCGCCAGGCCGAGATTTTTGTTTGTGAGCTTATCCACCACAGCGGCCTGAAGGGATTCCACATCCAGCCCGTAGGCGCTGTCTCCCAGCAGATCAACTGCTCTGCGCAGCGCGGGCGTGCAGATGGCCGCAGCCTCTTCGCCGCTCGGCCCCTTGGCCGTCACCCGCACCAGAACCTCGCCGCCCTCTTTGTGAACGGTCACCGCCGGGTTGGAAGAAGAGGTCAACTCGCCCAAAGTGCGCCTGACCATATCCGCGCTGATACCATAAGTGCGCAGGGTGCGTGTAATCGTTGTTTCGGCAGTGGGAGCCCCCGCGCTGATGTGAGGGATAGCTGAATCGGAGAGGATTGAGAGCGCCTCCTGCTCATCGGCGGGCAACATGACTATGTGCTGGTACTTGGACGATATAAGTATGCCTGGAGTTTTTCCCTGCCTGCCGGGCAGAGGGATGCTGCCGCGCGGCAATTGGGCTAAAGCGCCGTCTCCTGGCAGAAAAGACTGGCCGGTGCGCCGACAGTAATCCTGTATAGCCTGATAGCACTCTTTGCTAGTCTCAAGGGGGAGACCCAGCCCTTGCGCCACGGCAGATTTTGCTAGGCCTCCGCTTTCGCCGCACAGCCCGCCCATAGTAACGATGACATTGCTGCGCTTGAGGGCGTCGGCCACGGCCTTCTGGAAATCTCCCTTGCCCGAGCAAACGCTGATTTGCTCCCGCACTTTTATGTCAACGGCGGAAAGAGCCCGCGCCACACTCTGGGCGCCGACTTTTACGGTATCTCCGGGGGCTTGGCCGATAAGGCTGGGTGCAAGAATAAGTTCAGCTACCAATGCAGACAACCTCCATTGTATTTAGAAAATAGTTGAGCGGTCGATGCGCTCCTTGACGACGCCTGCCAGCGACCTTTCGGTAAGTCCATCCCAATCCAGGGATTTTTCGGCTTCCTGCACGTCCGCAAGTCGGGGCTTTGTTTTGGGCCGCTTGGGTGTGAACACCGTACAGCAGTCGTCGTAAGGTTGAACGCTCAGCTCAAAGGTATCGATCTTGCGCGCCGTTTTTATGATCTCTTCTTTGTCCATCCCGACAACCGGCCTCAGCACCGGCAAGCTCAATCCCGCCTGGGTGCATGAAAGGGAAGCAACGGTCTGGCTGGCCACCTGACCTACGCTCTCCCCGGTAATCAAAGAGGTACAATCATTGGCCAGCGCAAGCCTTTCAGCCATTTGCATCATAAAGCGGCGCATGATTATGGTTGCGTATTCTTTGGGGCAGTGCTTCTGGATAGCCTCGGATATTTCGGTGAATGGAATCACATGAAGATTAATCAAGCCGCAATACCGCGACATTTTCGAGCAGAGCTGCCTTACCTTGAGAAGCGCTCGCTCGCTTGTATAGGGCGGGGAAGCAAAGTGGACGGCGTTTAACGAAAGCCCACGCTTGGCCATCATCACTCCGGAAACCGGGCTATCTATCCCCCCAGACAACAGGAGCATGGCCCTTCCCGAGCTGCCCACCGGAATACCGCCCGCGCCGGGAGTTTGCCGCCCATGCACATAGGCGCCGAAGTCGCGTATCTCCACAGTTACCAGCACCTCGGGATTTTCAACGTCCACCTTGAGATGTGGGAAGCGGCCCAGCAAAAATGCACCCAACTCCGTGCAGATCTGCGGCGAATTCATCGGGAATTTTTTATCCGAGCGCTTGGCCGTTACCTTAAAGGTTCGGGCGGCGCAAAGCTCGCTGCATAAATAGGAGGCGGCCGCCTGCTGAATGGCGGGGTAATCTTTTTCAACTACACAGGCCGCGCACAAGGCGGATATCCCAAAAACGCGGGAGAGCCTGTCCACAGCCTCAGCCATATCGGCCTGCCCTTGCGGCCGCACAAAAAATGTGCTCTGGGCCTTGGAGAACGCGAACTCCCCCAAACCTTCAAGGGCACGCTTGCAGTTTTTGATCATGATATCTTCAAAGACGCCCCGGTTGAGGCCCTTCAACGCGATTTCCCCACTCTTGAGGAGGATGATTTGCTTCATTTACGACCCTACCCTTGTCAAGCTGGACATGCCTTGCCCCAGCGCCTTGAAAAAATCCCGGATATCCTGCTCGGTGCTATCTTTGCAAAAACTTATCCGCAGGGCGCTTTGTATGCGGTCGCGGGGCAGGCCGATAGCAGCGAGCACATGGCTATCCTTCCCCTTGGAGCAGGCAGAGCCGCTGGAAATATAAATGCCGCGCTCGGCTAAAAAGTGCAGCATGGTCTCGCTGCGGTACCCGGGCGCGCTGATATTACAAATATAAGGTGTAGCTAACGGTGCGGAATTGATGCATATCCCCGGCATATTTTCGGCAATTTTCAAAAAAAGTTTGCGCAATTGGATAAACTTATCGAGATTGCTGCTCATTTCCCCGGTATTTTTTTCCACGGCAGCCCCAAAAGCGCAGGCCAGAGGAGTGTTTTCGGTACCGGGGCGAACGGACTTTTGCTGCTCCGCTCCGTACATAATGGGGTGAATACGCACCCCCCTGCGGATGTAAAGCGCCCCGATACCCTTGGGGGTGTGCAGCTTGTGCCCGCTCACGCTGAGCAGATCAACCCCCAACTTTTTTACCGAGACAGGCAACTTGCCCAAAGCCTGAACCGCGTCGCAGTGAACGAGTACCCGGCTGTTTTTTGCCTTTGCCGCCATGGAGATATCCCCGATGGGCGATATCCCGCCAACTTCGCTGTTGACCATCGCGCAGGAAAGCAATAGAGTGTTTTCGTCTACCGACTCAGTTAGCTTTTGCGTATCGGCACAACCGCTTGGCAGCGGGTCGATCAAGGTTACATCCCCGCCCTGTTCACTCAAATGTCTCAGAGCACCTAACACGGAGGAGTGTTCGGCCGTATTGCTGACAAGCCCCTTGGCCCGCCGGTGATGCGCCCGAACCGCACCTAATATTGCCAAATTGTTGGCTTCGGTTCCGCCGGAGGTAAAGTATATTTCCTGCGGCTCACAGCCCAGCGCGCCTGCTATTTGTCCCCGCGCCTTTTCCAAGAGAAGCTGGGCCTCCAGTCCTTTTTTATGCAGGGAAGACGGGTTGCCATAGCACTTTGTCATCATCTCTAAGGCCACCTCGGCGACGTCTGGGTCGGTGCGGGTGGTGGCGCAATTATCGAGGTATACTTCGCGCAAGGCATAGCCTCCTGACTGGAAAATCGAAGGTAGCGCTGGAAGTTTGCTGAAACAGCATTACAAATCACAACGAAGACTTCGCTTCCTACATCATAATAATACCGTAAAATAGCGATTTAGTCAACTTGTTCTCGTGATGTGAGTGATGGGAACCTACACCTGACAATTTATGCTGACGCGCGTTGACTTTTTGGCTTGCAGATGCTATAATTGTGTCTGTTGTGTGCACCCTAGAGAATGTTAAGATTCGGTATGTGTTTCCATGTGTGGCTATGGCGAAATTGGCAGACGCGCCAGACTTCGCTGATGACACCTTAGTGTAAGAATGCGCAGGCTCGAATTTACAAATGAAAACCGAGTGGGCTTTCCCTCGTTTTCTATATGTGCGGCTATGGCGGAATTGGCAGACGCGCTAGACTTAGGATCTAGTGGGGTAACCCGTGGGAGTTCAAGTCTCTTTAGCCGCACCAAACCATTCAAATCCGAACTTATCCCAACAGATATTTGCTGTTGGGGATGCGTTCGGATTTGTGCTTTACTTGAACGCTAAATAAGCGGTAGGCTTTCGCTCTAAAAATCTGCCCATCAATCAAAGGTAAAAATCGCCGTTATTTTGCACAAGAGAAATGGCGGTTTTTCCTTTTGCGCCGTTAAGTGATCGAGCTTGAAAACCGCATTGCACCGTCAAAGTCTTGTTGATATGCTCCCCTATAAGTGGACAGTGGAAATAAAAAAACACTGCTACAGAAAGGGGAGCATATTTCTATGCCACGCAAAGGACGATTGCCAGCGGAAGAAAAGATACGATTGGTGGAGCAA
>Ga0123355_10013980_pt1 | contig 12519 bp, 6 predicted proteins | sample TergutEmb28metaG_3_FD_89872 | JGI IMG/M metagenome (GOLD analysis project Ga0123355, IMG submission 89872) | Embiratermes neotenicus P1 segment gut microbial communities from Petit-Saut dam, French Guiana - Emb289 P1 | ecosystem: Host-associated > Arthropoda: Insects > Digestive system > Gut ...
CCAAAATTTCAAAAATTTTCCTGAGCTTAATTTTCCCTTTGTTATTTTACAGCCTTTTATTATTATAATTATTATATCTTGTTTGTAATCCTGTCATTGCTCTTCCTGTCACCTTCTTCTTTCCAATTTCTTCTGTATCATTGCATAAATTCCATTGTTTGTGGAATTCTTAGTTCTCTCATAACACCTTGAAAGCAATTAGGAAATCCCATCAATTGATTACTGGCCAAAAGAATGGTAGGGTTATTACAATTAAGGCTGTGCACACCTGCATCACATCCAGCACTGATATTAACAGTTATGTTGCTGTAACTCAGGTATCTTTATTGAGAATAGAGTATCACATGGAAGGCTAGACTGACAGATAACTACGAGAAATGTCACATTCTTTATCTCAAATACTTGGTCATTACTTGTGCAGTGTTTTGGGTCCATAAAGTCACGATGTATACAAAGAAACATAAAAAATTGTGTATAATATTTGTCATGCCACAGTCTATATTGTACTACAGCTGTGCTTGATTGAGTCTTCTCAAATTCCTTTTCAACTCTGTTACAATAAAGAAATTATACTAAGCAAAATGGCTAGGCACTAGGATTCTGTGTTCGGAAACTGCAGAAGAAATTGAGCAGTTTTGCATCATTCATATGATTTCTGATAGCTAAAGTATATGTATCAGGTTGTGAGGTCGAGGGGTCGGTTCACTAAAATAATAATTACAAAATAAAAAGCGTAACAAAACCAAATACAAGTCATAAACACAAGGTGCAGTCCCACCCACCTGGCTAAAATCCGTCGCCTTAACCCTCAGGCCAGGGAGATTTATGATACTGAATGAACAACTGAATGAAAGGCAAGAAGTAGAACTTCTCTCACAATTTTCTCTGCAGTTTCTGAATATGAGACCATACTTTCTGGTCATTGTGCTATGTAGCCAAGATTTCTTTATTCTTACAAAATATGTAATGAATCAGAGAGGACTCGACCATTTACTCACCTCATTAGATTTACGAATCCTTTTATACACATTTGTCTGTCATCGAACCAACAGTTATCACATCGTATGGTTTGATTTATACTGCCTACAGTACCTGTACCACAGACATGAATTTAATTCCTCATACATTAGAATAACTTTAAAAAATTGTCTGGAACTATGAAATCTATTGACACATCACTCACCAGTAATTGTAGCATCCTCTGAAATGTCGGCTGTCTACCATTCTGCGCGGCAGCACATCTCAGATGACAGTAATCTTTACTGAACTCTGACTCTGATATGACATGGCTGACAACTCAAGAAGATTCTATAAATTTTAGTCACAGTGACATCTTCAGGACTCAAATGTATATTCTGTTTGAGAGTATAAATGGTGCTGGAAGGCAATTCTGTCTTTACAAATCATCAATTTAGCTGTATTACAACAATGCATATGGACAGGAACTGTAACACAGTTACACTGCTGAGAAAGGATACTTTAGAGCTGGAATGAAAATTGTACTGCATACATATTTTTGCGTGTTGGTATTCTGTACATTTTATAATTATATTCTTTAAATAATAAATTTTGGATTTTTGGCTATGCAATGTGTTGTTTATTTGTGGGTGTTGTTAACTGGTGTTTCATTTCTGTCACAAAGCACATGAATATCCATTGTTTCAAAGAGAATGCTCATGTTACTGACCTACTTTCTGACTGAGATTTATATCTATCTTCAGTGTATTGAAGTGAACTCAAAGGTCAACTACTACCATAATAGAAAACATTCACTAAAAGCATTGATAATGTAAGACCTTTTGTCCACACTGATTATCTAAAACATAAAGCTTAAAATACATAGATAAATATGTTTTAAATGGGTGTGAAATTTGGTTTGAAAATAGGGTGCTGTGGAACATAATTGGGCCCGAGAGGGAGGAACTACTGAAAGGTTGCAGAAACTTGCATAATGAGGAGCTGCACAATTTGTACTACTCAATATATATTTTTAGGGTGATAAAATCGAGGATGATAAGTCAGATAGGACATGTGGCATGTAGGGTTTTGGTGGACAAAGCTGAAGGAAAGAGCCAACTTGGAAGACCTATGCATAAATGGGCAGATAATATTAAAATGAATCTTAAAGAAATAGGATGGGAGGGTATGGAATGGATTAATCTGGCTTAGGACACATGGTGGTTCATGTGGACATGGTAATTGAGCCTTTGGGTTCCATAGAATGTGTTGAACTTCCTGACCATCTGAGGAACTATTAACTGCTCAACAAGGCCTGTTATACAAGGTGGTTCAAATATGACCAGGACTGACTGCGGCTTGTTTGCACACAAATCAGTCCTGGTCATATTTGAACCACCTTGTATAAACTGCTCAACAAGGCCTGTTATATAGAGTCAGTTCATTTCTTTGTTTGTTTGTTGTTACTGACAGTGTATGAGACACACCACTGGCATGAGTACTCAACTAATAACCACAGTACCTTGCAATAAATTATAGCAGCTGTATCCAGTTGCATGTTTTTAAACTGGATAATAGTTCTATCTATTCTATCTTGCTGTTGTCTTTTGTCCTTGATCTTCTCACTTGCACACAGCACATGAGAGATATTAGAGACAGCTGGTACAGTAAGTGAAAAAATATGTATGGGATTCTGTTTTTAAGAATAAGCCGATACAAAATATGTTTAAGAACAGATGTCACCTTGAAACCTTGCAGAGTAATGCTGTTGAAATCTGTTCTGCCACGTAACTGTTATCACAACAACAGCTGTGCAAGACCAGCATGTTTCCACACAGGATTACATGCTTGTTTCATAAGGAATTATCACAGTAATGCTGGTGTATATGGATTTCATCCACACAAGAAAAACACGTGGGAAGGTAAGCAAAAAACAAAGTGCTTTCCACAGATATGTGTCAGACATTTTTCTGTCTAATAATTCACTAGAATGTATAATTGACATCATATTAACATTGTTCCTAATGCATAAATTTTTTGCTGCTGCATTTCTGCCACTGATGTAAGATAGCATGGTTTCTTGCTGTCAGAGAAGGCAATAAATTACAAATGGTTGAAAATAAATAAAGTAATAAAGGAATAGTACAAAACTAGGTTAGATGATGAAAATTAGTTTTAATAATATGTCAGATCCTGCAGGTAAAAATGATTCCCCAGAACATACTTGGGCTCTGAGCCACATTATAACTGTGTCAAACCAAGCTTGAATGCACAGAAAATAACAAGGGCAGTGAGAAAAAAATTAACAATAGACTCCAGGCAAGGTTATGTGGTACTAAAAAAAAAGGGTGGGTGAAAGCTGAACTAGATTCAACATTGTGGGAGATTACGAGGCTAATGTGGAAGAATAAGTGAAGGATGTACTGAGAAACAGAACAATGAGTGGTGGTTCCTTACTGAGAAAGACACCACACGTATGCTAACAGCTAGTGGTTCCTTACCGAGAAACACACTACATGTGGGCTAATAATGACTTGTGGCTCATTACCATTTCAACCCTGATAATGGAGATTGAGGAGGTCTCCAAAATGTTACATTTCAGGCCAGCTATGATGTAACAGACTCTGAGAACCTGTGAGAAAATCTGTGCACTATGAAAGCTTCAAGCCTTATGTAAAAATGAACTGATCATTAGAAAAATACACTGGGTGTATATTTACTGAGTATGTGACAAGCTTATGAAAGTAATGTGATATAATGCAGAGACGACCTGCTGGTGGCCCTCAGGTCACGTCCAGCCCACAAAGGAATATCTTAACCATTAATATACAGAGAGCCAATGATTTGAAATGCGAGCAGGTTCTATTCCTGATGTGTCTTTGGGATTCCACAGATACATAAAAATTGAAGATAAACATGAAATATTTCAGTTTCATGATGAGCTGCATTTGTAGGAAAGCAGTAGTTTTACAGGTCACTGAAAGTCTTCAGTCCTTGTCACAGTAAACATTGTTTCTTACAATAACTGCTTACACAAGGCCTGTTTTAGGCATGCTGGGACCCTAACCTATACCAAGATCATGGCTTTGTAACAGCAGAAACAATATCATCCGGCACCATGGCTCTTTCCCCATGATGACAGTATCCTGCGCCTGAAACTGATCATTCACCTCCAGTGAGTGCTGAGGTTAAGACTGAATGGAGGTGTACCTCCACTCCTTCATATGTGTTCATGGTGTGATGCTCAAACAAACACAGGGAAAAATCTATCTTTCCTTTCTACACCATCTGATTCTTCTCCTCTCCTATTCAGTGCCTGTAGAAATCCTTCTTTCCACTGTTTCCTTGGCCATCCTGTTCTATTTCCCAGCAGGGGCCCAGTAAATATTCCATTTTACCATCATCTTCTATGTGCATCAGATGCCATTAACTCTTTCTGAACTCATTCTTCTTCTTATTTCAGTTTGTATTATATCCATTCTTAATAATTTTCAACTTGTCTCAAATAATTTCCATTCCATGATATAAGTAAAGTAAAAATATGTTACTCCACTTGTTTTTTGAGCCCTCTATAAAATGGAAGACCCAAGCTGTAGTTTATTTAGGACAGTGTAAATCTGATGCTGGATGTGTGCATCTGTCTGTTTGTGTGTGTGTGAAGAGTCTTCTATTTATTATTATGAACAAATTCTCTTCCTGAATAATGTAAGTGTATAGTTCATATAACAGATAAACATGTGCCCTTTTTTTTTTAGTCTCTTCTGAAGCACTGGAATCCAGGATAAAGCAGAGTAATTTCTATCGATTTGTGACAGCTTACCGTCAACATGGACATAAAAAAGCAAACATAAATTCTATTGCCATTAATCATCAAAGGTTTGTTACATTTTTTTCACAGACTAAAATAATATAATACAAACCAACAATGCACCTTTTCTAAATGAGTATTTTAATTTTTTTATGTCTTCTACATGTTTCAAAACTAAGGGTTCATCTTCAGGAAGATGGTTGAAATTACAAAAAAAGCCTTTTATTGTAATTTCAGCATGCAACACATACTATATCATTTATCTCAGTAATTAATCAACTTGATGCACAAAATTTTTGTTTTACAATAAGTTTATTTCATGCCTCTACATGTTTCGAGCACATGTGCTCAAAACATGCACAGGCATGAAATAAACTTATTGTAAAACAAAAATTTTGTGCATCAAGTTGGTTAATTACTGAGATAAATATACTGAGATGCACAGTCAGCAAAACGTCAAAACATACTATACCTGTATATAAAACCGTCTTCCTGCAGATGAACCCTTGGGTTTTAAACATGTAGAAGACATCAAAAAATTAAAATATTAATTTAGGAAATGTGCATTTTGTTGGTTTATATTGTATAATTATATTACAATGCAAAGTGCAGAAACATAAAATAAAATAATATTCTTATAATAAAAGCTAACGAGATGCACTATTTCTCAAACTTATATTGGTAAAGAACTTGAAACTTGGTCGTTGACATTGCGGGAGGAAAGGAAGCTGAGAGTGTTTGAGAACACAGTGCTGAGGAGAATATTTGGACCTAGGAGGGACGAGGTAATGGGAGAATGGAGGAGACTGCATAACGAGGAGCTAAATGAGTTGTACTCCTCACCCAATATTGTGCAGGTGATAAAATCAAGAAGAATGAGATGGGCTGGGCATGTGGCACATATGTGTGAGGAGAGGGGGGTGTATAGGGTCTTGGTGGGGAAACTGGAGGGAAGGAGACCACTGGGGAGACCTAGACATAGATGGGTGGATAATATTAGGATAGATCTCCAGGAGGTTGGATGTGGGTATATGGACTGGATTGGGCTGACCCAGGATAGAGACGGGTGGCGGACGCTTGTGTGTGCGGTAATGAACCTTCAGGTTCCGTGAAATGCGGGGAATTTCTTGACTAGCCGTAAACCAGTTAGTTTCTTAAGAAGGACTCTGCACCATGAAGTAAGTGAGTAAGTAAAGAACTCTACATGTTTCAGACAGATCTACTGTCCATCATCAGAAGTTTCAACACTGTACACACTGTACCAAAATAGATTTGAGAAACAGTGCATCTCGTTGGCTTTTATTACAAGAATATATCACGATGCATGGTCCTCTGAATGTCAAAATAAAATAATACTTCCTGAAACTCATTTTATACTTACACAATGATCACGGCATAACCAATCCAACTGTCTCTTCATGATGAGTGAATATTTAAGGCTGATGGGTCAGAAAATGTTTGAGATTATTAAACTCAGAAATCATTTTTCAGTTTATAGCAGGGAAGAGATTTTTTTTTTCTCCTCAAGAGGGTCCAGACCAACTCTGAGGCCCACTCAGCCACCTGTTCAGTTGGTACTTGGGAGGTGGGAGTGGGGGAGGTCTTCCAGAAGTACATTGGAGGGAGCATGAAACTTATATTTCATCACTATCTGTTGCCCAGATTAAGCATAAATAGAGTGTACCTCTCTAGCCTCATATGCCTTCAAGGTGCACCAGTGACAACCCTAGCACTACATTTTAACCCTCCTTTTCTTTTTCACAGATGAAAAAGTGTAAACATCTTGTATGCATATTATACCTTGGTCTATGTCATATATCCTGTATGTTATGTGATGTTAAGCATGCATGGTATTTGTTGTGGAGAAATTTTTGGCAAGTAAAATCTGTCTGAGCTATCACTTTTAGACTCCTGATTGTAACACACAATACATTTAACTGACCATATACATCTACATATATATACTTGTATATATATATATATATATATATATATAAGATATGATCAGTAAATAAGGTTCCCTAGCCTGTAACTTTTATGTTAATGAAGCATCTCATTTTTCGGTTGGAGGAAGTACTTGCAGTACTTTGTAACAAGCAACAGACCTTGATCTTTAGTGCAACAGAATTTTTAAAGTCAAGCAAATACTGAAAACAGATGCATGATTATGTTAAGGAACTATATATATGTTGAAGTGATTTCTAATTTAATTCCTATGACTCAGGGAACCCTAATCGTTGGACATTGTTTACAGTTGAGGAAGTTACGAGTAACTAAGTAATCCTTAACTTCATCTAATGTGCAAAATTTATATCAAATTCTTTATATTATACAATCATAACAAAATGGGATATCACACTTTACTTTCTTTGCTCCATGAAGCAGAGTCCATCTTGAGAAGCTACAAAGCTCTCGGCTAGCCAAGAAATTCCCTGCATTTTATGGAACCTGAAGGTTCATTTCCGCATTTACCGGAGCACAGACCGCCACCTGTCCCAATCCTCAGCCAGATGAACCCAGTCCTTGCCCCATCCATAGGAACTAAATCTTTCATCAACAACTGATCTGTTTGTATATTAAAACAAAAATTTGAAAATGAGTGGAAAAAGTCTCTCTTAAGTGTGGCACACTCTTCTTATGTAATTACAGTTTGTATATTATAAGAACGGAAAATTGTTACATTCTAGTTATAGGTTAATTTATGTAATCTGCACTAGTTAACATGTTACTACAGTCAAAGATTAGGTAGTATGTAACAGACACCAAATTCCTGCAGCAACCATAAACTGTGTTATGAGGGTACAGAAGACGAGGTATTCACAACAGGAGAAAATTGTGTTGCAGTTCAGTACCCGAGATTGAACCCCACCATTATGGACTCAATGAAAATGACAGGTTTTCATTCAGTGGGATTCTGTATGCACCTGTTACTGAGGGTACAGTGGCTGATGCAGTCAGTTTCCTGCAGAAGACATACAGCAACAACATGAGTGCTGAATTTACTTATCTTGAGGTATTTGTTTCATATCATATGATTTATTTTCCTTATGTAAATCCATACAGGATTACATAGTCCATATGGTGATGGAAATTGTCATATTTGTTGGGATTAAGGGGTGACATCAACACAAGTGTGTACAACAATCACATGGTTATTTAGTATGATAAATATAATAAAATAGAACAATATAGATTGTTAAGTGTAATACAGTATGATACAAATAAAAATTAAAAGTAAAAGTAAAAATAAAAATAGTGGGGTAAGTTAGAAGCAATTAGATGTACTCTTTAAGTAGGAAATTTTCCATCGTTACAGACAGTGGTTGGATATATACTAACATATTTATAATACAGACTTGTAAGTAAAGAGAAGGAACATTTGTCCCAAAGCCCTCATGTGTCAACTGCATCAACATTTGCAGAATTAGACCATTCTTTGAATGTCCATGGTTTTACAAGTCATTCACCATATATACATAATGCAGGTAACTGAAGTAAGGTACCTGCCACTACTATTTCAGAAACTATAGCTACTACCATAATTCAAAGGCCTGCTTGTTACTTTTTTAAACTCTAATACATTTCTTTCACTCTCTGCTTTGTATAGTTTAGACTTACACCTAATTTTTTCTCAGAGACACAATATTGCAATGCCTTCGATAAATCACAGGCAGGCATCAAATTGGATTAAAGCCTTCTGGGATGTAAGCCTACGTTGTTGGATAAGTGGTTCCTGGTGTTCCTTTGAAATGATTGGACCCACTTACCCAGTGATGCAGTGTCACATCCCAGAAGACCAGATTCAATTACACTGCTTTAGAAACCTTGTAATTTACAGGTCTATATAATGTTTTGAATACAAAACTACAGAAAAGTAAAAATTCTTGGTATAGACACCAGTGATGCCTTAAGCTACAATACCTTAAGATGCATCTTCTCTCTACTGCATGAATTTGTGAGTAAATCACCAAATTTCTGTTCCACCGGGCATTCCCAGTAATCATGACAGTTCAGTGTCTGAAGTAGCAGCACTGAGCCTCACAGCTAACACACAACAGATTCAGATTTTCTTTCTTGACTTCTTGTGCCTTGAGTTATCATGTTTACCAGATCTGACTAAACTGTCCATATCATTACCATATACCGCAGAACAAATCCCTGTGAGCAGAATTTGAAAATTTTCAGACGACGGAGGAAGTGGAATGGTTTGCAGAGAAAATGGAACAATCGGTACAGGAAGACCTTGACCACAACACAAGAATAAAGCTGGCTAAAGAAATGTTAAAATCACAGGTGCTTGACAATTTTCTAGCCACAAAGTTTGTAACAGTTAAGCGGTATGGAGGAGAGGGTGCAGAGAGCATGATGGGCTTCTTCATGGAATTCCTCAGTACATCAGCCAATGGTACATAAAAGATAAAGACTTGTAAAGATGCTATGAATAGAAGATTTAAAATAATGAGGGCTATGCCATAAATAACGCCCTGATTTTTTTCCCCCTTCATAATGACAGTAAAGACAGATAATGATCTGCAACTTTAACACAAACCCTAACTTCTGAAATATATTATAAAAGAATTCAATTCATGGAGAGAACAATCTTCAGGGATGTCATGCCACATAGTTGAAACAATGGTACCAATATTTTAGAGTAGTAGGTTCCCCTGAAAAACTGGTGTCTATCTACCTCCTCTATCATGAAGATGAAGGCAGCTGATTCCTCTGAAGGAATGGTGTGTCTACTACACTACACAGTATCACACCCCAGAAGGCAGTAACATTCATAATTGCCCGTAACGCAATCCAATTCACATTTGACACCGTACTTCAAAAACACCTGTTTTAAAATTATCTTTACTCTTCTTTCTCGGTCTTTCAAGTGGTCACTGTTCCAGAGATTTTCATATCCAAAATATTATGTTCTTATCATGTTACCATCTGAGCTGCATGTGCCGTCTATTATAGTTTCCTGATTTAGCAAGGACTCTTAAAAATCTAAGATGCAGCATGAATGAGTAAATCATTATGATCTTTGTTACAGAATATCCCTGATTCTCTCTTAACTTACACACTTTGGTCCCATGTATCTTTCTTGGAACATTGTTTCCAGATATTTACAACCTGTGGCCTTCCGCCAGACATGTTCTATGTCCATACTAAAGAAAGGTAATATGAAGTTAATGCATACGAACTTGCAGTGACTAGGAATTATATCCACTGATGAGCATATTACCCAGTGATAACAGGTCTGAAGAACTGTAAATGGGTGATAACTAAGTAACTAACTGACTGACTGACCAATCCCTCAACCATCCAACCAACTCCATGGAGCAGAGCCTTTATTGAGAAGCTAATAATTCCTAAGCTGGTCAAGAAATTCCCATATTTTTGGAGCCTCAAGGTTTGTTACTGTGTTCACAAGAGCCTGCCTATTGTCCCTATCTTGAGCCAGTTGTATCCAGTCCATTATGCCTCATCATATTTCTTTAAGATCCAATGTAACTGGAAGAAACTCAATGAATATCTATCTTTAAAGATCTTTATGGTCCTTTCTTAAACCTTTGTGTCAATGCAGCGGTAATAACTTCAAAGAAACTGTGACTCTTCTATTGCCATTATTCCAATTCCTTTCCTCAGCCCTGTGAAATAATGTGACAAAAAAAATAAGTCATTCTGGCAGCCAGCCAATCTGCTGGTCACAAACTGCTTTCTGCAGGTTGAAACTACTCTGCATGTTGCTGCGCAATGTTGATAGACTACATCAATTCACTCACTTGACACACTTTCTTTAACTTATCTCCTCTTTCTTCTAGTATCATTTCCACTTTAAATGGGCCAGTAGCCATAAAGTTTCCAATGTCCTTTCTTCTCAGTCTTTCCTGTCTGACTTCTTGCCAGCTCTTTCTTAGCCTCTTGACGGTTTCCAATATCTGGATTTCATACCTCTTTCTGCATTGTTACATAGGATTCCTTCCTTTAAAATCTAATGCCTCTGTCAACATACTTGCTATATTAAATCCCAATTACCTAAAGGAAAAGTAACCATAACTCTTCCATTTCCAATACCAAATTTATTTTCCAACTTGTCTAGAAAACTGGTTCTATTGCTTAGCTTTTGTTTGTAAGGGTCCATTACTGAGAAAGTTGACTCAAGTAGTAAACACTTCTGACTCATGTCCAGGAAGTACTTGGTTCAAATCTCAGTCTGGACATCAACTATTCCAAGAGTTTTTGCACTTCTTGAGGTGTGTCATCCCCGTTGTGTGGTATATAACAATGTATTAACGTGTAGAACACTATATTTAGTCAACACAACAATATTTATCTATCTTTTTGTAATACAACACTACACGTTTCAGCCCTCTATGTGGCCATCATCAGGTGTGTCTAGAAGTTAGTCATACAAGGTGCACAGGAGGTGGGGGGGTAACAATGCCTTCCCGACCAGGTGCCACATAGCCTAAAAGCCCCAATGGAACCCCGTACTACAAAGAAAAAATTGGCCAGTTTCACCTACGTAGGCAGAGAAACCACCTACATCACAAACCTGTTCAAAAAGACGGAACTGAACGTGGCATTCCGTGCCAAAAACACGATAGGACACTTACTTACCCATAAACACCCGGTCCAAGACAAATTCTCGCTATCGGGGGTGTACAAACTCACCTGCCCCGACTGTAACAAAGCGTACATCGGGCAGACTAGAAGAAAGTTCGCCACCCGGTACCAAGAACACAAAAAGGCTTTCTGAAGCCACTGTCAAAATTCTAGCTTCGTGAAACACCTTGATAAGGAAGCTCATTCATTCGGACATATGCATGACATTATGCAAATGTTACAAAATACCACAGAAAAGGAGCCCATCTAAACACGCTAGAGAGGTTCCCTATTCACTCGGAAGCCGCCAAAAACAACCACTTGAATGAGGGCCACACTGTATATCCCAATGCAATTTTTGACACCCTCCTAAAGACCCACCGCCATAAAATACCTACCCCACCCAACTCCCCAGCAGCTGACAGCCCAAGCACCTCAACATAGAGTCCACCACCACACAAGAGTGGAGAGGCCAAATAGCACACTATGTTATTCCACGCTGTAATACAAACCGATACAAAATAGTTACTCCCTTCCACATAATCGACAAAAAGGGAAATAGATATAAAACAGTGTAAAGTGAAGTGTAGCACAATACCAGGTCTTAAACGCATGTACGATACCATACAGTTCTACGTTAAGATACCATAACAGCCAAATCGTAAGCACTCAGGCGTAACCTGTCTCAAAGTACTGAGGCATACCGCTCGGTAAATCCAAGAACAGTGCTAGTGATAGTGTAGTGCAAGTGAATAATAAGTTACACAACAAGAAAAATGAAGATCCCACTATAACACCTGGACTGGAACAAGGAACCTCACATCACCACAGACATGAGTGAGTAAATTAAACTTCGCCGCCATAAAATACTTCGCCTCCATCAAACAATAAAACCCGACAGCACGTCCGTCAGTTAAATCCAATACCAATTCTCACAGGGGCAAGGGCACACAACCGCACCAGAATAGCAAGTTCGCACACGCGATAGCATGGATACACCAGTGACAAAATAGAGATTGAACACGGTCTACCGTAGAATTAAGGTATTCATTAACCTAGATGATTTATTTCTTAGTTCTTAGTATAAAAGACAGAAGCACGTTACACCTCGTGCAACCATAGCATTAAGGAGGTCAATACCAGAATATCTCAATGAA
>Ga0123355_10013981_pt1 | contig 12519 bp, 9 predicted proteins | sample TergutEmb28metaG_3_FD_89872 | JGI IMG/M metagenome (GOLD analysis project Ga0123355, IMG submission 89872) | Embiratermes neotenicus P1 segment gut microbial communities from Petit-Saut dam, French Guiana - Emb289 P1 | ecosystem: Host-associated > Arthropoda: Insects > Digestive system > Gut ...
ATAAGTCGCAAGCTCCTGAGGATGGATGTATTAACACCCGAAACATGTTGAGCATTAAATAATGAAATAATAAAGCAAGTGACATCAAGTTGGTCTCTATTTATTCAAATATTTATCTCTCTCGATTTTGTCGCCTTGTTCCGGAAAACCTTGACTGATCCACTGAATTTTAAATTAAAAAATACCGTTTTTTTTCCCTATAGAAGAAAGACTGTTACAAAAAATCTATAGACTTGGCTTTCCGGAGAGTGTAATACCCTCTTTCTTTACAATTTGTTTAAGACTTTCTACCAGAAACCTTAGGAGGCGCCTCTCAAGGCTGACTGCCTCAACTGTTTCTGCCAGCATTGCCGTAGGCCATGGTTGAACCCCGACACCAGGCATACCGGGTATATTATTTGCCTGTGCGCGACATAACCCATCATGCCCATCACAACAGAGCATGCTGCAGATAATCCACCTTTGAGCCACATGACAGGGTTTTAGGTCCACCAATCAACCGCGTAATGTTATGAATATTAATATTGTTTTGATTATCTTGAAATGCCGCAAAATAGCAAAGGTATCCGGAACATATCAGCTAGTGAAGTTGCTGGCTGCGAACTGGAAAACTCGGATTCGATTCTCGGTAACGGCACAGATTTTTCTTTTCTCTGTTATATCCAGAATGGTATTGAATTCGACCAGACTTCTAGACAATGAATACTTTTCCGTACGTCAAACGACCGGAACTTAAGGCTGATTGTTCGTCTAGAGCTATGCGGATATTGGAAGTCCAGAAAATCTTATTTCCACCTCTTTGTTCGTCTTTACCATGTGCTGCTTGAGCGAAAGAAAATTGTCATCTCCTACAATTGTCCCCAGACAAACCATCTGAATAAGTGAGAAATTTGAGTCTCTTGTGCAGTGTTGCTGAGGATTCAGATTTCCTGGGAAGCGACGTCGTGCCGTAGGTTAGTTTTTCCTGACGTTTCGATAGAGCGTGTCTAAAACTTGTCGAGTTCGACACATTAATGCCCTGTAATGTGCTATATAACCACGGCATTCCTTTTTCATACTAATTATTATGTCAGTATTTTCACAATATATTAAAATTAAAATAACCTGGACTTAGTTACGACCTGCACACCAGGAAAACCGTCATTGATGTTTGCATGGCTACTCTAAACAAAGGGACTCAACAACTCTTTATTTCGAGTCGCAGGAGAAACTTCTGTAAATTTCTACCAAACTGCACAACGTCATATCTCGGATCACAGTCTTCCTCACCCTCACCGTCATGAGCACCTTTGATTCTTTGGTTTGTGATTTTCGTCAAGACTGTAACACGTATTGATATTAATATCGACATAATAGAACACGTTAGCATCATTTCCGGACCAACTTCTTTACTAACGCCACTCTTCAGATTTTCTACATTGATAATAATCATTTTGAAGTTTTAAGTGTGTTATTTAACGACACTGTAAGTGCTTTGGATATGTAGCGTCGGCGATAGATGGCTGAATATGGAGCACTAGAGGAAAGATACAGCAAAAAGTAAAACCGAAGTACACCGAGACAAACCTATCCCAGTGCTAATTTGTCCAATACATGTCCCACATGGACCAACCTGCGATTGAACCCGGGCCTCCGCGGTGAAAGGCCAACGATTAGCCGCTTTATTTTCTGTGGCGCGACAGCCCAACTCTGGCCTAGGCCGCACGCTTCATTGTTGAGGTCTCTAGATCACACACAGTTAGCACACACATAAACCTATGGTAGGACTCCTCTGATTGATTGATCGGCACGTCGCAGAGGTCGCTAGCTGAATAACACACAACAAACACGAGGGACGAACATCCATACTCTCGGCGGGATTCGAATCAGCGATCCCAGCAGTCAGGCGGCTACAGACCTACGCCTTAGACCGCACGACCACCGCCACCTGGTACGACCACTGTTTTGTTCGCAGATGCAAGTCTTGTAAGAAGTGACGCTTTGTCTGCGGGTGAGTAGTGCTCCCATCGGAACGTCCGGCGCTACTCGTCCATACAAACTGTCACATTCCAGAAGATTTTACTGTTCAGCAGCGCCGCTGTGATAACCTGAAAGATTGATGTGTTGGTTGCATTACGGCTGACATAACTAACTTCACATGTCGGTGTCCTCGTTGATCCGCTTTGTTCTTCAAGAAATTTCCATTCTTCTATGGAATCGGAATTTGCATTGCCGTGTCCACAACAACCGTCCACTGACTGGGTGGTGAGTAAGGTTGTAACGCACACCATTCATTCTTCTTTATATTTCATTTTAATATTTTCCGCCTTTCAGCCCCAGTAACTTCTAAGAAGTCTCATCTTTCCCGTTTCAAGCACAGTTTTGTGTTGATTCCTCGTTCGTCTCATCCGAATTACACGCCACTTCCATATAATTCTGCGTCATATGATATGCTCAAACGCGGTCGGCGAAGAGGCCAGTCTGCTTCCGCTTGTTGCAAATTTTTATAGCTTCCCGCTATTTCTGTCCTCTTAGATTCAAGTGCACACAACAACATGTTCTTGTGCAGCTCCAGCCTGTGATCTTCCCGTAATATCAGCGACCCATACACAACAACATGTAATATAAATTTGTATGTTTTAATTTTCATGTCTTGAGATAGGAGCCCGGAAGTCTATAAATTCTGAGTGTAATGGCAAGATACATTTGCCCGTTAATAATCTGCCCTACTTTCTTCATGAATCCAGCTAAGATTTTAGTGTCTTATAAAGTATCTGAAATCTGCCCTTTTGCAAAGGATTTATTTTGAATCATATAAAATTTTTCTTCATTCAACGGAAGAGATTTGGCCGCTAAGCTAAGACCGCCTTATTTATTTCGAGATGCGAACTTCATTGCAGCACCTTTTATAACTTCGTCTTAGTCTCGGTAAGTGTGGATTGGGTCCTAATTACAAGTGACCACGTGGCAGCTTAAGTTTGTTGACCCCAGGTTTGAAAACTGGGTTGTTACTTGTCAAGAGATGGCGTGTCGGTTAGTACCTGCAGGGGGTTTCCTGATAACAACCCTGCCCGCTGATAACCTCCATTAACACCATGACCCCGGTAGGACAGCAGGCGGGCACACAGTCACTTGTCTACCCTCACCAGTACCTCGTTTCCATGTGGGTCATGAGTTACACTCGAAATGCCTTTGTGCAAATCAGACTAACTTCAGGAAGTCAGAACACTGACCTGAATTAATTTACGCCTAAAGTAATCGGATATTGTTTATTATAGATGGAGAAATTGGCTAAAAAATTGTTCGAAAATGTGGCATAATTAAAATTTTGGGGGAATAACTGTGACACGTCAGAAATGTTTTGACGGAAAAGTGAACAACACGATAATTTTGGGGAATGCTTGGTGTCTTTCAGTTCGGAGTCTTTTACAGTACATTTCCATCTCACATATAGAAGTGCAGAAATCAGTATGTCCGAAACCGTAAGCTTGCCATTGACAAAACCGGCAAAATAAACTTGTAGTATAATGTGGAAAGGCGGAATATAGTGAATAATTTTCGGGGGGAAAATTCGATAGCATTGTATCCAGACATGAACTGTAGCTGGAACAGGACGTCATATGTAGAACGTTGTACAGGAATGAAAGAAATGGGATATCGTGGTTGTTAACAGGAGTTTGGAAACTGAAAGGAGTCACAGGAAAATAGATAACGGAAGTTATCCGTTATGTCATGTAAGGAGGGTGTCAATCGTAGAGCTACATTGTAGAGCTGTCCGGAATCAATCATATGGAGAAATGAATTTTGAATAAAATCTGGTTGGATGTGAATGAAGATGTAGCCTATAGGAAAGTAAAATGTGTGCAAATAAAGCAGATATTACAGATATAGGTAGGTACTTTGACAAGATGGGGTGCACAGCGCGCTAAAAACAGAAAGACACCGGTTTCGATTCCCGATGATTTCACTGGAATTTTTCATTGGCTTAATCCTTCCGGCCCGCACTGTAGACCTTGGGTTAACGCAGACTGTAACAGAAATGAGTACCATGGTTGTATCCTGGAGGGTAAAGGCGGCCGTTGATTAGGGCTGAAAACTTGGCCGTCTTAATGTTCCGACTTTCTAGAAATTCTGGGAGCCTCAATTTCATTGACCCCAAAGGGCCTGTCCAGGCCTGTAAAAGGATAACTTTACATTTACCTTTACTTTTACAAGGTAAAATTTAATGATAAATAAAGTACAAGGATTGTCCACAGAGATAGCACACGTACTTAATGTACACTGTACTACTGCCTTGATAAGTCAGTGTAATCGTTTAGTAGACGCTGGAAAACCTGAGTCCTAAACCCATTATTATTATTATTATTAACTCCGTAGAGCGGAGTCATTTTTGAGAAGCTAACAGGTCTCAGCTAGTCAAGAAATTTCCCACACATTATTGAACCCGAAGGTTCATTACTGCTTTCACGAGAGCCCGCCACTTGTTCCTATTCTGAACCATATCGATCCAGTCAATGCCCCCACCCACTTCCTTAAGATCCATTTTAATATTATCATTCTATCTACGCCTGGGTATTCCAAGTGGCTCTTTCCCTCAGATTTCCCCACAAAAATCCAGTATGCTCCTCTCCTCTCCCCCTTACGTTCTACATGCCCCACACAACTCATTCCTTTTTATTTGATCGCGTGAATAATATTTGGTGGGGAGTATAGATCACTAAGCTCCTCGTTATGCAGTCTTCTCCACTCCCCTGCTACCTCGTCCCTCTTAGGCCCAAATATCCTCCTCAGCACCTTTTCTCGAACACCAAGATCCAACATCCTTCCCTCAATGTGAGCGATCAAATATCACACGCTCAAAAAACAACAGGCCAAATTACATTTTTTATTTCTAAATCTTTACACTTTTTGATAGCAAACTGGAAGACAAGGATTTTGCACCGAATGAGTATTATTATTATTATTATTATTATTGTTAAAATATAAGTTTGCCATTTGCTATACATGTGTGGGATTTAGCCTGTCATACGCTGTTAAAGTAGGACATAAATTGAAGGTGTCAGAACACAGAAGTGTCTGAAGAATGATCCTGTTCCATGGAAATAGTGACGAGACCGTCACATTAGGCTGTGTCCCAGCCGAGGCTAAGCTGACACTGCGCGAATATCGGGTCGAAGATTTAGAACATGAACTACATTATTCAGTGTAAATTTTCAGCTCTAACGTCTTTCGGGTTTCTGAATTAACTCATTTTATATTACAGATCTTTATCTAACCTATTTTGCTGCAAACTCCACACACCTTATAGCTAAACATTATAATGAACTGTGAACTATTTTCTTCGCTTTGAGCGGGTAGCAGGGTCTTGGCTGTCAGAGCGCTTTTCTTCATGCGAGTGCCAGAGTAGCCCTGGATCATAAAACTTTTGGCCTTTTATTTGTGTTTTTCTTTTAGGTATCTCAGTTCTTAGTATATACCGTGTTAGAACGTTTTGCTTTAGAAGACTCTTAGTCTACTGGGATGTCAGGCCTTGTCAAATGTTAACCATCACCAGCGTGAGGGCCTCAGACATCATACTTATTTTGTGTGTACCAAAATCGGGGCATACACTATTCTTTATTATCATATTCAGGTATAAGGGGTGAAAGTGAAGTTGAAAGGTCAAATACTTGGTACCTTATATCATATCGGTTGGTAAATAGTTACCAAGTTACGTGGCGTAGTGTCTCAAAACATTTGAATATTCACGAAATTAATCTCTTCCTCTTGCACGACATGAGAGTGAATGGTGAAGTGGAGGTATGAATTCATGTATTTTTAAAATCGACAATGGATGGAGCTGAGTGGCCAGCCTCACGTCCCGACATCCAGTAAAGAGGAAGCACAGAGACCACAAAACCAATTCAGGTGCTGTGGAGAATAGAAACTCGCTGTTTCTAGGAATGTATCCAATATTCCTTGGTCTTCCACCCCATAGCCCAGGTACTATATCGCGTTGAAAGAAGTTCCTAGACCCTGATGTAATCGAGTTGCGTATAGCTCAGTCATCATCGTTCCGTTGTCAGTTTACGACAGGTCCATAGCCTCTTCCAAAGATAATTCTCCACAGAATACCATCTGGTGTGCCCTCTTTCAATCTGCAGTATCCTCTCGTTTTCTTAAGGTCATCCAATAGACAATTACGTCTTCCTCATCTTCTCATCACTTCTATACTTCCTTCTATCTTTTCTTGAATAACATGTTTTAGAAGACAATTCCTACGCAAGATGTGACCAGTCCAATTACCTTTTCTTCTTTTGTTGTATGTAGGATATTCCTGTCCTCCTAGACTCAAAGCAGTATTTCTTAATTTTTCACACGATAGGTTCACCTGTTCTCCATATTTCTCCACCACCGCATTTCAAATCTTTCCAGGTAGTTCTGATCTACTTTCCGAAGTATTCGATTGTCAGCACCACACAAAGCTACACTCCAAATATAGCACTTCACTAGTTTCTTCCTTGAATTTAAGTCCTGTTGGCTCACGAAAAGATTCTTATTCTTACTTCAAATATTGACCAACAAATGCACCTATATAACTTTCACATAAAACACTTAAAACTACTCTGACATGGTTCGATCTTTTCAGATCATCATCAGGGAGTTTCGTCGTTCCTTGCTAAAGTTATTACATATTCACGATTTAGTTTGTTTTTGTAAGTAAGGTGTTGTGGCAGCATATCATGTTGTGTAGGAATCTGCTGTAGAGAGTGTAGTTAGTTAGGTGTGCGTCGTATGCTGCGTACGCAGCATACGAAGCACCCCTAGCCAACTACACTCTCTACAGCAGATTCCTACACAACATGATATGCTGCCACAACACCTTACTTACAAAAACAAACTAAATCGTGGATATGTAATAACTTTAGCAAGGAACGACGAAACTCCCTGATGATGATCTGAAAAGATCGAACCATGTCAGAGTAGTTTTATGTGTTTTAAAGTGTTTTAAATGGAAGTTATATAGGTGCATTTATTAGTTAATATTTGAAGTGATTTTACGAAATGCACGGTGCAACGATGAGATTCATTCTTATTCTTGTTGAACGCTATTTTTACCATGACAATCCTGGATTTAATTTCACACATACATCTTGCATCATTTGTTATTATGGTACCCAAATATCTTAAATATTCCACATACTCCGGTTGTTTTTGATCTATTATAATCTGTATTGCCTCGAGATTCTCAGTACCTTAGCTTTGTCCAAATTCATCTCCATTCCATAGCATCATCCAATTTCAGTTAGGCTATGACTCATGTCCTGTATCGTCGTTTCTTTCTTACCCAGTAGCTCAAGATCACCTGCATATTTCGCGGTGCACAGTACATGTCCTCCAATTTTGAAGTCTCGAAACTCTTCCAGACCATCCTTGGTAAGGTGTTCGCTGTAGAAATTGGATGGAATCGGTGACAAACAGTATCTTTACGTAACTCCTATTCCAATCTTCACACTTCTTGGTCCAGTCGTATTTAACACTCTTCTCCGTGTACAGTTTCGTGATCAGTCTTCTTTCGCGCCAGTCGATACCAGCTCCCTTTAGGATCTCCATTAATTTGGTCCAGCTGGCATGTTCAAACGCCTTCTGCGAGTCTGTGTATTGTTTCGATAATGGCTTGACGACTAGGTTTCATTTACTGTTAAGGTAATTATAGCTCAGTTTGTATAGTGTCTTCATTCTGGTTGGACGACGGCCGGGCTTCATTTACTGCTAAAAGCAACCATGTTTCTCTTCCCTATAGCGACCAGCCATGCTGTAAGTTCCACACACCTTATCCAGTGGGTACCGAAGTTAGAGTCCGTAAGCTAGGGTTACGAAATGGAACACTGATCTACTGTATGGTGTCTAGATTAAGAATAATTGCCGTTAAGTCTTCAGTCTTCCATAGCCCCTATGAGAACAAGAGATTTTTCTCTTCTCCAAAATGTCTAAGTGTCTCTGGGGCCCAACCAGCCTCCCGTTCAGTGGGTTCCGGGAACCTTTTCCGGAAGTAAAGCGGACGGGGCCTGATGTCGACTAGTGACCTCCATCTGTCGCCGATGGAACATACTTCTTATTCCTCCTATATGCCTACATGACATTGACAGAGACAGCTTTACCCTTTGCCTCTTCAAGTTCCCCGTAGTCTTCATGGTGTGTTGCATAATGAAGTACATGTATAGATTTGACTTATTTATACGACGTAGTAATGCAGTTCGACTTCACGCCACATGTCAAATCGATTATTTCAACCCTTCATACCAAAAACAATTAACTTAATTATCATAACTGTGTATGACCTAGATATTCAGGAAATTAGTAGCATAATGGATGACGTATTACTTGCGTGTAAATGTTTAGTCGGAAAACCTGAATGCAAAGGATCGTTCGCAAAAAGGGACAGGCGAAATCACAGTCATAATAGTCCGCAAGATATGAAGTGTGACGACATTATTACGTTTATCTGGTCTAGGGCTAGGTCCAGTTGTGGATTTTGTGAAGCCTGTATTGAACATCGAGGCTCCACTAAGTTGAGAGTTTTTTTTATTACTTTGTAACTAGGAGTTTCTCAAGAATGTTGGCGTCACTTACAGTTACTCCGTGAAATGTGTCGTTTATTATTGCAAAGCTGGAGTACATGTTACTGCTATAACAGAGACAGTTACTGGTCCTTCTTTTCCGATCCATCGTTCATACATCCGTGCAGCACAGAGGGTCTTTTAACATTAAGAGCGAAACACAACTCCGTGTTTATGACGTTACAGTCTAAGTTAAGTACCACTTTTCCCGTCAGCTCTTGTAGTTCCAAAGTGATTAATTGCGGCTTTTCAACAGCGGTAATCGCTACTTCCGCAAGTATAAACAAACATTGTAGTTGACTTTGATCTTGAGTAGCTCGACATAGGCTTTAGAGTGTGTTGCCCAGTATTTCTAAAGAATAACTTCAATTTGATTTATTGGAATATCAACCATAGATGCGCCTTTTGTGTGTCAATGTCTATTCGCACGCAATGGGGAATCAGAAGTAGGCGATAAATTTTTGCAGTTAATTATTCCAAATAACCTTTTATTTTATTCATACCATGCATTTTCTTTCATTACATATTTTACACCAAAAAATGCACTAATTAAAATACAGTAAAAGAGATGATAAAATACGCTTCACATTAGATGCCAACTCCTACACGTTTCGGCACCTAACGTGAAGTATATTTAATGATGTTTATTGTATTTTAATTATTTCAGTTTGTTGGTTTAAAATATGGAATATTCCAACTGTTGTGCACTTCCTTCCACCCTAACATACTTTCAATGATATTGTCTCTTGCCTTATTGCCTTTCTGTGTAATAAAATTCGTTGTTGTGACATATAAAACAGCGGTAGAACCTACTGGACAGAAATTCACTAAGGGTCATGTAGCTGACATTTCCGCAGGGAAGGAAGTTGTCAGTGCTGTGTCTTCTCTCGCTTGTTGCTGTGGGTAGTTTGCTTCGACGAAAATACAGCTCCGCGATCTAGTTCCCAACCCTTCTCGTCCTGGTTTCTTAGGAGTGTAATACTTGGCTTGTTTTGTATACATTTCCATCCAAATTCGGATATTCTAGTATGCGGTACAAAAAATATTCTAGCATATTGTTTATAAAATAGTGAATTGTGTAGAGTTGTTTTCTGAAGGTAAAGGCGAAGTTTTTATAGAGCCATGCCTTGAAGGCTTATGGGAGGAGCGGTGGTGTAACCCCGTCCATTACTCGCCTCTACATTAGATGGGGTGAGTCAGCTTCACACACCGGCCATTTTACCCAAAGTGGAAAAGCCCCCGAGATCCATTGAATAAAATGCTGTTTGGAACCCAGAGCCGGCCTGTATTCTTTAGAGTAGAGAAAAAGATTTGGTCCCGCCGGGAGTCGAAGCACCGTTCTTTCTTTCGTTCTTCCCGAATCCAATCCACTATACTGATTGAGCTGTCCTAGTTGACCGAATGTGAAAGATTATAAGTTACAAGTTATTAGATTTTTTACTCTCAGCAATAAATTTTACAAGGGTCCAAATTTGGGTTCATAGTCACTTTACAGACAAAAAGCAGCTACCGTAAGAGCCACAATTGGCTGGAAGTGGCACTTCCTGCTGTTCTAGAGCGTCTCCTGAGACAACAATAAATGTTTTGGTGAATAACAGAATTCAGTAGGTCATGGTCCTTCTGCGAGAAAAGATGGATGTTGGAACCCATTTCCCTGCTATCTGTTTTATGGCCGCAGGGATCCAAGCTTGCTGTTCTTGGAGTATAATAATATTTCATATGACTAAGCTAAGTATTGTATAATAAATAGAGACCTTCAGAAGAAAATAGATGATAGTCTGTCAGTGGTCAAGACATTTCCTGCTATTTTATGCACGTGTGCTTACCGCTCAGAGCGCCTATTGTAATCTCCAAGTCTTTCCGTTTGTTTCTATGCCCTAACATCTCAAGAACTGCTGTTCTTGTGCTGACGTACACTTATGTTATAATATTTGATTTCTAAGCACATCGTGATGCCCTCATTCAGAATATCAAGAACTGCTGTTTCGATCTCCATGGAAATGATACTGTGGATTTTGAGAACATTTATTAGGCTATACAGGGGACCGCGTTGGCACAGTGGTTAAGGTGCTGTGCTACAAATCGGAAGGTCGCTGGTTCGATCGCAGCTGGTGTCCCATCGCACTATGGCCCTGGGGTCGACTCAGCCTCTAACAGAAATGAGTACCAGGAGCATTTCCTGGGGGTAAAGGCGGACGGTGCTTAAGGTTGACAACCTTACCATCATCCTGTGCCGTTTTCATGAAATTTGGTTAACCTTAACTTCATGGAACCCTCTGGGCCACTCCAGGCCTCTAACGGGACTGCTTTACCTTCATTAGGCTATTTGAATTTCGGTCAGAATCGGACAAATATAGCGAACAGCAAAAACGAAAGAAAATATTGATCACGTTTAAGCAACACAAAAAGAGGTTATTGTTTCTCTTAATGTATTGCTGTCCAAAGATATGACTGTGAAGCTACAACCTTCACTGTTATTACACCAAACAGTAAGTTACGTCTGCTTTCTAGCAGTAACACCACAATCAGGCGTCATCAACACTTGCTGAGACGCGACGAAAATTGAGAGTGTATGTTACGTGTAAGAAAAGAGGAAGACATGTATAAAATTTTAGCATTTAATTGAATTGTGCTTCACATTAGCAAAACTACTGTTCATTAATCCAACATGTGGAGACAATAACAAAGATGCAACGGCAGAACTAATGCGCTACGCATGCATTTAACTAAGTACAAGTTGGGGGTTTATTACGGTCTTCAGAAAGTACGTCACTGTATCTTATTCTGAACCAGACGAATCAAGCCTACAGCTTTATGTGCTATTTAGTAATAAACTACTTTAATATTAAACCAATTTTTAAGCCTAGGTCTCTCAAGTTCTCGTCTCTCAGGTTTTCTGATTAAAATTTTATTTGCATTTCTAAAGTCCAAATCCATAACGAGATATCCCACTCATGTCACCCTTTTGGAACTGATCACCTCGATAATGTGTGGTTAAGCCTCGAGTAGGAATTTTATATTAGTGTTGAGCAGGGGAGAAAGGATTTCTGTCTTCTCCAAAACGTCCAGACCGCTGTGGGGCCCACTCTGCTTCCGGATAAATGGGCAACGGATTTCTTCTCCACGGATTTAAACGACAGGGACGTGAAATTAACAATTGAGCGCCGGTGTTTAGAATGAGAGTATATATTCTTTGCTGTCCCTATACGCCTGCATGTTATGAACAGGGGCTTTACTGTATACTTTATTTTTTATTGCGCATCACACGCGATTTGATAATACAAACACATAAATCATCTAAAATATAATATCAAATGGATCTAATTATAACTAATTTCATTCTCAAGTAGATTCACACGTAGTCGTTTCGCTGAAACCCTTGGAACAAATACGTTTGTTAAAACACTTATTCCTTGCTACACGATTATACTATTTTCCGGCTTTATTTTGACTTACATTTCCGCTGATGAAAAGCTACTTTTTATTCTTTTTCCTCATTATTGCAGCTTTGCCATCAAATTAATTTCATAATTTTGATAACTGGAATGAAGACTATTTGTACCAGGTCAACTTCAGGTTTTTTTGTCATCATCATCATCATAAACATCAAGGATTGGACCCTTTGATCCGTTCCATCTCCAGAGTTACAGCTGCTCGCGCCAACGCTTCTTTGGGAAACACCTTCTGACAAGACGTCGGTCAGCTCTGCCAGCAAATCCCACTTCCTCACGTCCTCGATCGTGATCCCTGGGCAATGCAACTTTAGTTGTAGCGGAGAGGAGCGGTTGAAGGCGAGTCCTCGGCGCCTCAATACCGAGACCTTCTGCTAAGGGAGCACACCCCTACAGAAAACGGGCATGTTTGGAGGCCCTGAGGTTAGCTACCACCAAACTTACTCAGCGAGGGACTGGTTATCCATCCTGAGGACACCCTACCCAAC
>Ga0123355_10013982_pt1 | contig 12519 bp, 10 predicted proteins | sample TergutEmb28metaG_3_FD_89872 | JGI IMG/M metagenome (GOLD analysis project Ga0123355, IMG submission 89872) | Embiratermes neotenicus P1 segment gut microbial communities from Petit-Saut dam, French Guiana - Emb289 P1 | ecosystem: Host-associated > Arthropoda: Insects > Digestive system > Gut ...
AAAGGATGGTCCCTCCCATAAACACGCGCTGGCTTGGGCGAAGTTAGATCCGATGGCCTGTTTTCGCTAGTTTGAGTCGCTCTTTAATAATTGGAGCTTCAAGGAGAAACCGCTCCAGTTCGGCGGGAACGCATCCAATTTTCAAGCAAGCACCTCAGCTATGTTGCTAGATTCCTTGCTGGTTCGGTCGTTTCTTGCCGCTGCCTTGCTCGTCTGCAGGGAATCGCTGCTCGTTTACCAGAAACGGGCTCGTTTACCAGAAACCGACAACCGGCTGCCGTCAATCGTGGCAACAACTGACGCCCGCAGGCGAGCTGGGCTGGGTGCGGTGACAGGTGTTTACGAGGGTGGTCATTGGCTGGGCCGCCGCGCACTCTAGCTGGTCACTAAACGAGGCCTTTCGAGGACACCGTAAACCCTTGGACCATTTTCGCCGTGTGAGACCAATGCCCAGATCGAGTTGCTGGAGCGCAAATTCGCGGCGACGAACAGGCGACCAATAGGCCCCAGCGATCTTTTTGCGCGCGCCAGTTTCGAACCCACGATTCCGGCGCCAGGATGTCGCATGGGCCGGGCAGTGCGGGACGGCGGTGTCACCCCATGCCTATTCACGATACCGGATCAAAGCATCACCCAAACTGTCCTTTAGCGGGGCGAGCCAGCGTTCATAATTCCGCCATTGGGACAGTCCGTCGCGGAAAATGGGCAGCCGAACCTGCTCGGAGCTGGCCGTGCGGACACTGCGATGTGTCTTGTGGAACTCCAGGCACAGGGGTTCCCATTCCAGGCCGCAGAACTCAAGGATGCGGCGCACGCTTGCCTCAAGATCCCCCACCACGTCCTCGTACCAGACTCGCAGTACGCGTCCCGGAAGTACCGCGTCCCAGTGTCGCATCAGCTCGAGATAGGTCCGGTAGTAGCGGGCAATATCCTCGGTCCTGTAGGTGAACTCCTGCCCGCTCGCAAACAGCTGCTTCAGGTTGCCCAGACAGCAGGCCATCGGCTCGCGCCGCACGTCGATGATTTTCGCGTTGGGCAGAATGAGCTGGATGAGCCCAAGATGGCGAAAATTATTGGGCATCTTGTCGACGAAATAGGGTTTATGTCCGCGATAAGCCCGCGTCTCGGCCAGGTAACGTTGGCCTAGCATGCGGAAATCTTCATCCCGAAGCCGGGTCAGCTTTCCCGGGTAGCGGGGATCGTGGAGATCGGCTCGGGGCCCTTCTATCTCGGCGGCGATGCGGGGGACGTTGGCTAATTCGTGGGTGCCTTCCACCTGCGAATGGGAAGCGAGGATCTGCTCGAGGAGCGTCGAGCCGGAGCGCGGCAGCCCGACGATGAAAATCGGATCCGGATCCGGCACGCCAGCGCCCCTGCGCGCCGTGAAGAACTGGTTCGTGCATACCTCAATCTGCCTGCGGGTGTTGATCTCTGTGAACTCCGGCTGGTAACGGCTTTCGGCTCGCTTGAGTGCGTTGCCAAGTTCGTAGAATCGCCACGATTCTCGGAATTCGCTCTGGTCTTCATAAGCCTTGCCCAGCGAGAAACACAGGTGATAACGATCAACCTGGTGTGCAGCCGGGGCGGACTCCTGCGTGCGCATGGATTCGACCTCTTGCTCTCGGAAGCGATAGGTCTTGAGATTGGCGAGGCTCCAGTAGGCATCCCCGAAGCCGGGGCGGATCTCCACTGCTCGATGGTAGGACTCGATCGCTTCCGTCTGCCGCCCGACGCTCTTTAGGGCGTGGCCAAGCGTCACTTGGAGCTCGCAGGACAGCGGAGACGCGGCGAGCACCTGGCGATAAGTCGCAATCGCGGATTCATAGAGCCCGAGTCCGACGCAGGCAGCTGCGTGGGCGGAAAGGTAGTCCCGGTTGTCGGGTTCCGAGCTTCGCAAGCGATCGATCGCCTCCGATGCTTGGAGATATTTCTGCCGCTCGAGAAGTACGCGGGCATAGTCGAGCCGTGCCGCCCGGTAATTGGGCGCGAGGGCCAAGGCGGACTCGAGCAGCCGCTCCGCCTCCCCGAGCCCCTCTCGTTGCTGTTCGACTCTTGCTAACAGCCGCAAGGCCTCGAAATGGTCGCCGGTGTTCGCCAGATACTCTCGCAGAAGGTTTTCCGCCGCCGAAAACTCGGCGTCCGCAAACAAGCTGCCGGCCCGCACGATCGCGCAGGGCAGTTTTTTCAGAGTCGAGGCCTGTTCGGCGGCAGTGGCTGCAGCGTTTTCATTCCCGATCTCTCGATACAGGCGTGCGAGCATGGTCCAGCTCGCCTCGAGCGCGGGGTTGAGTTTCACGGCATGCCGGAACGCATCCATCGCCCGTGCCCGATCGCGCAAGGTGACGTAGCAATGACCGCGCTCCTGGTAGAGAAGACTGAAACCCGGATGCTGCTGCCCCAGACGCTCTAAGCTTCGAAGCGCCTGATGGATCCGGTTCAGGCATCGCAGGTTGGCAGCGATCAGATACAGCGCATCGCGGTTGTCGGGCGCCGCCATGTGAAGGGCTTCGGCGGCGGCGAGGGCCTCGCGGTGCCGGCCCCTCCTGCTTAACGCACGAATGCGGGCCACTTCGACTGCGATCGACGGGAGCGGGTAGGCCTCGGGCACGGCTCTCGATTATAGGGCCGCGCCTGCCTGGAATCTCTAATCCAGCTTCCACAGATTTTTCGCCAATTCACCCGGGTGTTACCGGATTGTAATCGCGGCTTCATCACGGACTCACGCGAGTGCGGCACAATTTCAACCGCCCCAAAAAGCGGGCTGGATGCACATGAGCCCGCGAGGCGCAAATCTTTCGAAGGGAAGCATTCATGAGCAAGATTGATCGCCGCATGTTTCTGCAGTTGATGGGCGGAGCAGCCGCCCTGAGTACGCTGAAGGCAAACATCGCCAAGGCGCTTGCGATTCCCGCCCACAACGAAACCGGCACTATTCGGGATGTGAAGCACGTCGTCATCCTCATGCAGGAGAACCGGCCGTTCGACCACCATTTCGGCACGCTTCGCGGCGTGCGCGGCTTCGGCGATCCCCGCGCGATCAACATCAATCTTCCCTTACAGAGCGGCACCGGCAGCACGCCAGTCTCAGTGTTCTTGCAGCCGGCGGGAGCGGCCAACGTGGCGGCAGGATTTGCCGTGCCACCTAATTTCGGCAACTTGGGCGGCCCGGCCGACGGGGTGGAGGTGGTCCCGCCGTTCCGTGTAAATCCGAACGGCGCCAATCCCGGTCTTACTTACCTCCCGGGAACCGACCACAGCTGGCAGGGCACTCACGCCTGCTGGAACCAGGGTCAGTATGACAGTTGGCCGGCCACCAACGGTCCCATGGTCATGTCTTACGTGACGCGAGAAGACCTTCCGTATCACTACGCGCTGGCGGATGCCTTCACGGTCGGGGATGCCTACCACTGTTCCATCATGGGGCCGACCAATCCCAATCGCATGTACTTATGGACCGGCTGCATCGGCAATTTGAACGGTCTTGGCAGCGGGGGGGCCGACGGACACGGCGCCGGGCCCGCCACCTATAACGGCCTCAGCATCAACAATGCGTATTGGGTGTTCCCCACCTTCCCCGAAGTGCTCGATAAGGCCGGCGTGAGTTGGAAGGTTTATCAGGATCTCGCCGGGGCGACGTTTGCGCCGGACTTCGGAGACGGAACCGGCAATTCCTTCGCCGGCAACTTTACCGACAATTCGCTGCTCTATTTTAACCAGTACTTGACGGCTCCGACCGATTCGTCACTGTTCCAAAACGGCTGCACCGGCACGGAGCTGGTCAATCTGATCCCCAGTGGCGGCGCACCGGCACAGGCCTGGCTCGAGTGGGCCGAGCATCTTTTCGATATGTTCCGAAGCGATGTGACCAACGGCACACTTCCGCAAGTTTCCTGGATCGTGGCGCCTGCCGGCTATACCGAACACGCGGATTGGCCGGTTGACTACGGCGCCTGGTACATTTCCCAAGTCTTCGACATTCTGGCGTCCAATCCCGACGTGTTCAGCAAGACGGTCCTGTTCATTAACTACGACGAAGGTGATGGCAGCTTCGACCACCTGGTGACGCCGACGCCGCCGCAAACGCCAGCCAATGGGGCCTCAACCGTCAGCATCGAAAATGAGATTGTCACCACCTCCGAACCAAACGGGCCGATTGGCCTGGGCACGCGGGTGCCCTTCCTTGTGATCTCGCCTTGGAGCAAGGGAGGCTTCGTCAATTCGCAGGTCTCCGATCATACCTCGGTGATCCAATTCATCGAGAAATGTTTCGGCGTCGAGGAGCCCAACCTCTCCCCGTGGCGCCGCGCCGTAACTGGCGACCTCACGTCGATGTTCAACTTTGTCAACCCCAATCACGCACACGTCCAATTGCCCGAGACGGAGGGTTTTCTGCCGCCGGTCGATGAGCTGGCGGGAGGAAATGTCAATACCTTCAGTCCCAACCTGAGCAACGTGATGATCGGAATACCGAAGCAAGAAGCCGGCATCCGCCCGGCGCGTGCTTTGCCCTATGAGTTGGACGTTCACGTGTCGGTCGCGGGCAGTACCGTAACGCTGAGTTTCCTGAACACCGGCAGTGCTGGCGCGGTGTTCCAGGTGCGTTCCGGGAATCCGTCGGATCCGGTGCGCAACTACACTGTGGAGGCCGGCAAGCAGCTCGAAGGCGCCTGGAGCGAAGCTTCGTCCTACAGCTTATCGGTATATGGTCCGAATGGCTTCTTCCGTCTGTTCCAGGGCAGCACCGGTCTTCAGGCGGCCGCTCTGGCTATTGCATCCCGATATAACCGCGCCAAGCGCGGCTCCATCGAGTCGCGAATCACGAATGTGACCGCTAAGCAAGCCGTAGTGAAGCTAGTCGATGCTTATACCGGCGAGTCGATCACGCAGCTCCTCTTCCCCGGGCAGACGTTTGAAAATGTGTTGACGCCGACTAAATTCCACGGCTGGTACGACGCGGTGGTTACGGTTGAAGGAGACCCGACTTTCCAATATGAACTCGCGGGCCACATCGAAACCGGCCAGGATAGCTTCTCGGACCCGGCTCTCGGAGGTCTGGTTGCCCTCAAAGGGTGACAGGATTCGGCCCCGCCGCCACGCGTAGGGACGCTTCTCGGAGAGGGTTCGAAACCCCCGCTAAGTTGTGATCTCGCGGGTTGCATCCCAGCCGGGAAGGGCTGACTGAGACTATCGGCACGCCCGGCGGCTAGTAATAGATACAGGCCCTTCACGACGCTGCCTGAGCGCCTCGCCATCGTCGCTCGCGAGTCCGGATCTTTCTGGATCGGTGCGCTCGCCAGGTGGTGCAACACAGTTAAAGACACCTCTAATTCCACGCGTTGGGCAGCTCCCCGCACCGGGGAAACCACACCCACGCAACGCTGAACGATCGCCATTTCTTGTTCACGACTGTTCGAGCCAGCAGAAACCACAAGTTTACGTGGTGACAATTTTTTTACCCGGTATGGACAACTGCGACGTTTCTTGGGTGCAAGCTGTTTGCCTGAGGAAGGCCGCGTCGAGCGCCTGTTCTCATCCGCCGGCGCTGACGATTCGGTGGAATTTCGCCCTCGGTTGTGAGGGGACAGCTCAAGCTGAAACTCAGGATCCCCAGACCGGTGGATCTGGCTCCCCGCCCTTCTTCGAGGAATGCACTCAAGCGAAACAGGCGGAGTTGCCAAGGGACGGTTATTTCGCAAAGGACGCTGATGCAGCTTTTCATGAGCGTTAATCTGGGCTTTCGCGCCACCATCCTTCCCCGGCGATGAGTGCCGTTGCACCCGAAAAATGGTGCAACGGCTTTTTTCAACATTACGGCACGCAACTGGTTCTGGGGCGCTCTGTTAGTTGGAATATCAGGGCCAAATTTTACCTGCTGACACGTATGTGCTTCATAATGCGATAGTTACATTGGATGGTTCGGCCGAAAGGATGCGCTCCATGTCTTCGGAAATGGCCTCGGCTACGCAAAGAATTCTTGCTGTCGACAGTAGCGATTTACTGCGGCGACTGGGTCTCGAGTTTTTGAGATCCGGTTTTCAACTGGAGGTTCTCGAATCCTTCTCGGCCCTTGGCTTGCAAGCGCCGCGCCGGCCCGACGCCGCTCTTGTCCGATGCCCGCACTCCCTGAGTCTGTTTGCGCGAACCTGTCAGCAGATCAGGGAAGCGGCCCCGGACATACCCCTCGTGGCTCTGAGCCCCAGGACGGATGTTGAGACCAAAATTCTACTGTTCGAAATGGGTGCCGACGACTATGTAGAAGAGCCTTTTGCCGTAGAAGAATTGATTGCGAGGGTTCGTTCGATCATACGCAGCCGCAAACACACTGGAGCCAAGGCCTAGAGGGCTTTGTGTGGGTGTGTCGTTAGAGCTCACAAAATTGAGGCTGGCTCGCGATGCGACGTAACTGGACCGGTCGAAACAGGTCAGCAAGCGGGACCTGTGGATTCTCCATCTCCACTCTCGGTCCGTTCGCTGAGTCCCGGACGTGCAACTCCCGCACCAGAATCAAACCGGCATCGGAGGTAACTCGCGATCCCGGAAAGCCCTTTGAAAGAGGGAGTTGAAGGAGAGCGGAAAGCACCCACTGGGTCCGGCCCTCCGCGAAGTCGGTTGGCGTTGGCTCGATCATACGATCGCTTATATGTGGATTTCAAAAGGGAAATGTCGCTTAAGATATGCGCATGGTACGATTTTTTGCCATGATAGCCAAACTGACTGCGGTTCTTACGTGTGCCCTGTGGAGTTCATTGAGTGCACTTGCCGCCGATGTCCCGAATTTCGCGGTAAAGAAGATTGGCGAGGGAGTTTATGCAGCGATCAGTCCTGACGGCAGCAAGGCAGGCAGCAATGCCGGTTTATCGTGGGCAGCACGGGAGTGCTGGTTGTAGATACGTTTGTCGACGTTGCTCCGGCAAAAGAGTTGTTGGCGGAAATTCGCAAGATAACAAACCTGCCGATCCGCTTCGTGGTCAATACCCATTACCACCTGGATCACACCGGCGGGAACGCGGTCTTTGCCGAGGCCGGCGCTACGATTCTCGCGCATCGCAATGTGCGCTCCTGGCTGCGCAGCGAGAATATGAAGTTTTTCCCCGAGGCCAAGCCGGAACAAAGGGCGCGCGTGGAATCTCTGGTACCGCCCGACGTGGTTTACAGCGACGCCGTTGACGTCTATGTCGGGTCGCGTCTGCTCGAGGTGCGCTACATGCTCGGCCATACCGGCGGCGATTCGGTAGTCATTGTGCCCGATGCTAAGGTGGTCTTTGGCGGGGATCTGATCTGGCAGAAGCACTTCCCTAATCTGATCGACGCCAACACTGGGGACTGGATAAAGACCCTGGAGAAGCTTCAGGCCGACCATACTTCGACCACTTTCGTCTCCGGGCATGGCGACCTCGCCACGCCCGAAGATGTGCGCAATTTCCACGATTATCTGATTACGCTGCGCAATGACGTCGCCCAGGCGCAGGCGCAAGGGAAATCGGATCAGCAATTATCGGATTCGGTCTCGGCGCAAATAAAAGAAAAGTATGCCAACTGGGGCTTTCAGCAATTTATTCCCCGCAACATTCAGCAGACTGCAGCCGAGCTGAAGGGCGAAAAGAAGGTCCCTGTTGCGCCAGCGTCGAGCGCAGGCCTGAAGTCAGAGGGCGTGCCCTTACTGCGCTAATCCGGTATGTACAAGACCTGGCCCGACTACATGCTGGTGCGCGCGCGTCGGCGCATGCGGCTGAGCGGCTTCGGCCGAGCCCCCCGGGTACGGACGCTATCTGGTTTGCGGGAGAGAAGCAGAGAAGCGGCGGACCCAGAGGCGGCATAAGCATCTTCCGGAGCTGGTTCGCCCGGTGCACGCATGATTGTCATGATCACCGCGCGGAGGGGCTGGAACGTATCGAGAGCTAGGGGAGGCCGCCGCGCCATCCGGATGGCCAGTCGCCGACTATCTCGCCGGGCATTTCAAATCCGTGCTCGAGTTCAAACCATGACCCGACGCCGCTGCGGTAAACTGATGGCGGCAACCTTCCCAGACAACGGTGTCCCAATCGCCCGAACGCGCACGCATGAACTCCGCGCCTCATCGTCTGCCCAACTTCTTCCTTGCGGGCGCGCCCAAGGCCGGGACCACCTCCCTGTACCACTACCTTGCCCAGCATCCCGAGATTTACATGAGCCCCATCAAAGAGCCGTGCCACTTTTCTACCGAAATCCGGCCGGAAAACTTCAGCGACGAAATGAGAGCCGGAGCGGAAGCGGCTTTCCGAGAGCAGCGGGAATACGTGCAAGGTCCGATGAGCAGGCAACGCTGGGGCGGTTTGGGAATGGATTGGGACGACTATGGAAAGCTCTTCCGGAATGTTAAGGCCGAGACGGCCATAGGAGAGGCCAGCGTAACCTATCTTTGGTCGAAAACCGCCGCAGCCAATATCCATGCCAAGATTCCCCATGCCAAGATTCTCGTGGTTCTGAGAGATCCGGTGAGCCGGACATTCTCAGAATATCTGGAACCCCACAAGGCGGGGGTGCTGCGATGCTCATTTCGCAACTACGTTGAATCGTGTCTGAGTTGCGAAAACGGCAAAATTTCTCTCTGGTGGCCGATCCTCGAAACTGGCTTATATTACGAGAGCGTGAAGCGATACTTGGACCGGTTCCCTCGAGAGAATGTCTGCATTCTTTTTTACGACGACTACCGGACGGAGCCGGCGTCCGTACTGGCCGAGATTTTCCGTTTCCTAAATGTAGATACCCGCTTCACGCCGGATCTGTCAAAGCGCCATAACGAGCCGCGCCTGCCCCGCTTTGTCTCGATTAATCGCTTTCTCAACCAAGCGGGTGGATTGAATCGACTCGCCACGCGCGTTCCCTCCGCCCTCAAACCGCTTCTGAGGAAGCTGGCTTTGCGCCCGCGCGACAGCGTGGCTGTAACCCCAGCAGACCGCGAGTTCTTGCTGAGCTACTACAGAGAGGATATTGGAAAACTGGCGCAGCTGTTAAACCGTGATCTCACTGCTTGGCTTCGCTGAGGCAGTGCAAAACGAGAGACCTCGGGCGATCCAGTCGGCCGGGTAGGTAGGCTTCAGGGAGCCTCGAACTCCTTAAAGTTCTTGAGCAGGGCGCTGGCGGTGAGGCCTCTCCGCCACAGCCGTTGCCAGCGATTGCGATAGGAATAGTCGCGGCAACGAGCGAGGGAGAAATCCGCCCGCGTGGCGAGGCGGATACGTTCGCTGCCGAGTTGGAAGGCTGAGGCCAGCCCGGGCTGGCTTGCATAGGCCTCGAGCATCCTTCGCTTGCAGGAGAGTTCCGCTTCGGTAAGTTGCCATTCGAGCGGCGCACAGCCTTCGTCCGAAAACTGTTGCAGCACGAATTGTCCCAGAGAATTCCTGGAGTACAGCGGAAATTCGAATCGCCGGAGGGCCAGCGCCGCCGCGGCGTGCATCGTCAGAAAACTGCAGGCGTCGTGATCGATGTGGCCGCCCTCGTAGGCGTGCGAAACCAGTGCGTCAGGAGAGAAACTGCGGGCGATCCGGCATAAAGCCGTGAGCGCCTGTGCAAGATCGCGAAACAGTTGCTCATCGACAAAGTAGGTGCCGTCAGGCTTCGTAAGCCGCCGAAAGGAACAGTTGGGAACCTGGGCGACGGCGACTGCTGCTTCCTGAAAGCGGGTGTCAGAGTAGCGCTGGAGTGTGCCGAATTTGCGCTCAAAGCCGTGATGACGGGGCGCGCCGTTAGTGGCGAAAACGACCAGAGAGGACGCCATCCGTTGCAGCAATCCTCCACAGCCCAGCGTCTCATCGTCCGGATGCGCTACAAAGATCAGAGGACGGCTAAAGTCGAAGGCCAACCCTTCACCTGGGCGTGATTTTCTGATTGCCGGCCTCGTGATTTTCTGATTGCCGGCCTCGTGATTGCTCATCGCATCCTTAGGCACGCGAAGATTTAAGGGTCTTGTAGATAATATTCTGCAGCCCTGCAGAGGTTTGGTGTGGCAGGAATCCCAACCCTAGCCCTGCGATGGTGCGCCAATTGTGTACTCCATAGCGCCATGACCTTAGGAACTGCAGCCGCGACCGCCTGTTCTCCCCCTGGGCCAGGAGGTACGAACCGTATCCATAATATCGCCAACCAATAGCTACCTCGAGGGCGCGACGCTCGTGAGGCGTGAGATTCGGACACACCTCCAGCAATCTCTCGAAAACAGCTACCAGGTTACTTGCAGCCAGCTCGCGGTTGCTGGTCCGGGAGAGGCTGCCGGGCGTGACGTGGCGGATCGCGAGCACCTCGGGAACCACCTCAACCTCCCAGCGCGCCGCGATCCGCAGCCACAGGTTGTAATCTTCGCCCACCGGGAGGGTTTCGTCGAACAAACCGACATCGAGCAGGCACTCGCGTCGAACGATTACGGTGGGAGTAAAGACGCTGCAGCTCCTGAGGAATTGTTCGAACACCCGGCCGCCGGTTGGCACGCCGATCCGCGCAAAATAAGACCCTGCGGACCGATCGTCATCACTGTTAAGACAGTCGGAATAAATCATCCCTGTGCCGGGTGCTTCGCGAAGGGCCTTGACCTGGCGCTCCAACTTCTCCGGCCGCCACTCATCGTCCGCATCGAGAAAAGCAATGTACGGGCTGTCCGACAGCCGGATGCCGTGGTTGCGGGCCGCCGCCTGTCCGGAGTGCTCTTGCTGCAAGCTGATAAGTTGGCCGCGGTAAGCGCGCAGAACCGCCTCGGTATCATCGCTGGATCCATCGTCGACGACATAGACACAGTAATCGCGATAAGTCTGGGCGAACACGCTGTCCAGCGCTCGCGTAAGATAGGACGCGGCATTGTAGCAGGGAATGATGACTGCTACTTGGTGGCGGAAATGTGCATCCTTCGGCAAGAGTATGAGGCCACGGCACCCGGCGAACAGTATACCGGGGGACTCGGAGAAGTTTGTCACGAGCAGGCAGCGGCATTCCCATAAGGCGCCTTGGAAAAGGGTCGCCGGCTCGGTTAAACAAATGGTTCCGGCGGACGCTCGTCCCTGACCAAACCCAAGCCCTCGAGATGCACGAGCATTGCACTTTCTCCTCCTTTATTATTGGCTCGATGGGCTGGGCGCTAGGAGGCTTGACACCACCTATCAGAAGATTCGCGAGACCGTCGAACGGTAGCAACGCCAGAAGGCTTCACCGGCATATACGGGAAAGCCCTGCCTTCTCAGGCAAGGCGACGGGAACGAACCGAAACCCATTTTGAAAACAAAGCCACCGAGATTGTCCGCAGCTTCTTCTCCTAAATGCGGTCACTTTCCCCTATCTGCAGGTGGGTTCTGGGCCAGGCTGGCAAGGGTTTTGGCGGGAACGTAGCCCTTTCATAATGCTACTAGCCCTAGGTCATCGCCGGCATTCTCGGCCCAATCGTCTTTTACTTCGATAACGCGGGCAAACACGACCGCCAATATGGCCAGAGCTTGAACGTCCGGATCGGTGCTCTTCGAGACATTGCGCCCGACCCGTATTTGCTCGCCTGCGGCGGGATTGCGATCCGCGATGTGCTGGGCGGCATTCTGAAGTGTGCGAATTGCATCAGTTTTGGTCATAAAAATCAAAAGCGAGAGGTTATGTAACCCTGGCTCCAGGGTTACCTTCTGAAACAGCATTCTGCCCGGTGCCAACAGCCAAGACTGAGGACTGACTTGCCGCCGAGATCTCCGAGTAGGTGAAAAGTGTATGCATGTACTGTGCGTCCCAGGTTCTGTTATGGACTCCAAAGGGGACGTTGCCAGCCTCGGAGGCGCTGCAGTCGGGCTGGACTTGATTGCGGGAGGATGACGATTCAATCGTGAGTGCCCTGCCTGTCATTTTGCTATCCTCACGAATGTCTAGATCGGCTCCCCAATGAACGCCTGTGCCCGGAATGGCAAACCAAGATAAGATTCCCCAAGCGAAACGCGGCAGCGCTGGACGGTAATCCTGATTTAAAATCGGAACTTACAGACCGTCTACTGGCAAGGCCGACAGGGGACCATAAAGTATCTATGCACCCGCTAGGAGACTGTGACTTAGTGACGCTTGCCATTCGTGCCTCAATCACTTGCACGCAGCGGCGGGCGACAAGGCATGTCTGCGAACGGTCGACCGCGGCTCACTTAGCTTTTACGACGGGGCTGCCCGAGATGAGGCGGAACGGGACGGCAATGTTCTATCATTCCGCAGGCGAGTGCTTTTAGAAGCACCGCGGGAAACCGGCGAGAGCGCAAGCGAGAAATTCAGGTTGACAAGCTGGTTGTTGTTGTTTTTATCATTTGGTCGAGGCCGGCGACTGTCGACCTCGCATATCTTAAACTGCGAACATTCTCTCCGGCCATACCGATCGCATAAGTCGCTAAGCTATGACCTCCGCAGAAGAAGTACCTGCGATCCAAGGTTCAAATTCGTGGGCCATCAACGTGTCACAGCAGAGCACAAAAACTAACCTTGGTTTAAGGCGGGGCAAGCCTGACAAATTAGCTGAGTAAGTCGTCGCGGACGTGC
>Ga0123355_10013983_pt1 | contig 12518 bp, 9 predicted proteins | sample TergutEmb28metaG_3_FD_89872 | JGI IMG/M metagenome (GOLD analysis project Ga0123355, IMG submission 89872) | Embiratermes neotenicus P1 segment gut microbial communities from Petit-Saut dam, French Guiana - Emb289 P1 | ecosystem: Host-associated > Arthropoda: Insects > Digestive system > Gut ...
AATAGAGCTGGATTTGAAAGCGAAATCGCACGTTGGTATGCAGAAGGCGGCAGAACAGTTATTAACGAATTTAATGCCGCTTATGCTGCTGCTAATAGGTAAATAGGTAGGTTGACATGTATAAAGAATATAAAGATGATAGCACAGGATATGTAATCCGACAATTTACTGATTACACCGATATCCGTGCCAATAAATTCTATTTCTCTACTGAAAGTTTTACTGAGGATGACAAGTATTTCTTTTATAGGGAAGATAAAGACGGTAAGGGTAATGTCTACCGTATGGAGTATGATACAGGCAAAAAAGAACTTGCTTTTAATGACGAGTACACTAATATGTGCTTAGACTACCTTCGTCCACATGCTTATATGCGTAAGGGTGATTCCCTGTATCGCATGGATACAAACACAGGTATAATCACAGAAGTAGCCACTTTCCCACCTGGGAAATGTAATGGGCATTTGTCTGTGTCAAAATCTGGGCTAGTGTGGTGTTCATATCATCAGGAAAATAAAATTTATGCTTTGGTGGTACTTGACCCTTCAAAAGGAACATCAGAAGTAGTATTTCAAGATGACCATTTCTTAAACCACTGTCAAGCATGTCCTGGTGATGATGAAACTGTAATGTATGTTCATGAAACCATGGGTGATGCCTTACAGAGAATTTGGTTGTTTGACTACCCTACACGTCGCGTGCGTCCCTTTTATGTAGAAAAAGAAGGCGATTGGATAACGCATGAAGTTTGGACGGCTGATGGTGAGTATCTGTATTTTATAAGATACCCTAACCATATTATGCGCGGAACTCGTGATGGGCATAGTTTTACCCAAGTGGCAGAGTCAACACAGTTTCTACATGCTGCCCCAGATCGTAGTGGCAAATGGGTTGTGGCAGACAGGATGACAGGTGTTATTAAAGGTTGGAAGAATCAAATTACTTTGGTAAATGCTCACAATGGCACAGAAGAAGTTCTTGCCAACCTAGAAGAGCCAAACACAGGCGCGGAGCATCCTCATCCTTCATTTAACCGTAAAGGAAATGTGGTTCTATTCAACAAACCTATTGCTAAAGGGCTTTGTAATGTATGCACAATAGACCTTTCGCAAGTTTCATCATATTCTTAAAAAATTAAAAACTAAGACCGTGGGGACTCTGTCCCCACCCCCTGCAAACTTTTGAAAAAGTTTGAGCAAAACTTTGTGTTGAAAAGCCGCTTTGCGGCTTTTCTTTTACCTACGCCTTTTCTTAAAAATCAAAATTTTTTAGGAAATGCGCGAATGCGCGTTTCCCGTCAAAGTTTTTGGGTGTGGGCAAAGCCCACGGTTTTAAACCTTAGATTGTGTGGTGTTGTTTATGGCATTAACTGAAAATGGAAACAGGCGACCGTCTGCTTTTGCAAGGTTTTTTAGAGCATTACGGCAGTATCATGTGCTGTACTTAATGTGTATCCCTGGTATAGCGTTTTTTCTTCTGTTTAGATATTTTCCAATGTGGGGCATTTTAGTTGCCTTTCAGGATTTTAACCCTTGGTTGGGCTTTTGGGATAGTAATTGGGTGGGTTTTGCCCACTTTACGCGATTTTTTAATAGCCCAAACTTTAGTGTTCTTATGAGAAATACTTTGCTTTTATCTCTTTACAATATAATTTTTGCATTCCCTGCGCCAATAATTTTGGCATTACTGCTTAACGAGGTGCGGAAGGCTTGGTTTAAGCGTTCGATTCAAACTCTTATATATATACCACACTTTATTTCTTGGGTTATTATCGGCTCTATGACTTTTATGTTGCTCAGTAGCACAGGGGCAATTAATTCATTGCTTGGTAACTTTGGTGTTGCTCCCGTTCCTTTTTTAACTAGCACAGGTACATTCCGTTCTATTATGGTTATTCAAGGCATTTGGCGTGGCGCAGGATTTGGTACAATCATTTTCTTGGCGGCACTTTCAGGTGTTGACATGGAGCAATATGAGGCCGCTATTGTAGATGGTGCAAGTCGTTGGCAACAATGTTGGCATATTACATTACCCGCGCTTCGTACTGTAGTTGTATTACTGTTAATATTATCCATGGGTAGCGTGTTGGATACAAACTTTGACCAAGTTATTCTTTTAAGTAATGCTGGTAATCGTTCTGTCTCTGATGTTATTGAAGTATTTGTATTCCGTGAGGGTATTGTAAACGGTAACTTTAGTTTTACTACTGCTATTGGCTTATTCCAGTCTTTAATTGGTTTATTTCTTGTTGTTGTTGCAGACAGAGGAGCAAAAGCGGTAGGTGAATCAGGATTATTTTAGAGGAAAGGAGTTTGTTTTATTATGGTAAGAAATGATACTGTGGGTTCTAAGATTTTTGATGTGTTTAATGTGATTTTCCTTATTGGTTTTGCAATTGTTACTACATTGCCATTTTTGTATATTGTAGCTGGCTCTTTTGCCTCTCAGGCAGAGATTACCGCAAGGGGGTTTTTCCTTTTCCCACGTCAACCCCGCTTTGAAGCATATTTGTATATTGCGGAATCTAGGTTACTACCGCGGGCAATGTGGATGAGTATTTTAGTAACAGTGGTTGGTACTTTTGTCTCTATGTTTTTTACAGTAACATTTGCATATCCTCTGTCTAAAAAATATCTGCCTGGACGCAACGTTATGCTTTCCATGGTTATATTTACTATGCTTTTTAGTGGTGGTATGATACCTATGTTCTTAACTGTACGCGCATTGGGGCTTTTAAACAACTTTTGGGCAATGATTTTACCTGGTACAATAAGTGTTTGGAATCTTATTGTTTTGAAAAATTTCTTTCAGGGGATTCCGCAAGAGTTAGAGGAATCTGCGCGAATTGATGGGGCTTCTGATTGGCTGGTATTTGTTAAAATAGTTATGCCACTTTCTACAGCGGCAATTGCTACATTCTCACTATTTTATGCAGTGGGATATTGGAACTCATTCCGCCCAGCACTTTTGTATCTTGGAAGCGCGCCTGATCTTTGGCCTTTACAACTGGTTTTAAGAAATATAGTTCTAATGGCCGCAGGTACTATTGCAGACGTAGTATTTGACCCTGATGCCGTCCAGCCTCCACCAGATAGTATTAGGAATGCAGTTATAGTATTTGCAACTGTACCAATTTTATTGGTATATCCTTTTATACAAAAGCATTTTACCAAAGGTGTTATGATTGGAGCAGTTAAGGGATAGAATTCACAAAAAAGCTATCTTCTATCTATTATTGATTGTGAACTACCTTCAGATGCCACGAGAGGGGTTTATCCCAGCTCGTGGCATCTCTAGTCATACTGCAATATTTAAACTTATAATCATAGATTTGCAACCGTAATACTAATTGTTTTCAAGTTCTAGTAAAAATTTCTTTTTGTCCAATCCACCGCCATAACCTGTCAGTTTTCCATTCGCCCCAATTACACGATGGCATGGAATAATAATATTAATGGGATTATGATGATTCGCGCCACCAACGGCACGAATAGCAGCGGGATTGTTTATACGTTTTGCTAATTCTTTATAGGTGATGGTTTCACCATAGGGGATTTTTAGCAATTCCATCCATACACCCTCACGGAAGAGGGTACTATGCACGTACAAGGGAAGTGTAAATACTTTAAGTTTACCAACGAAATAAGCCTCTAACTGGTTAATGCATTCTTCAATTATGTTTTTTTCATCACATTTCTCTTTAAACTGCTCGTTATATGATGATGTGAGAGGATTTAACGTTCCCTTGACAAGGGGTGGAGGTTTCACTCCATCTACAAATGAAACCTCCGCGATTAAGCCATTATATGACTCAATATTTAATTTACCAATAGGTGATACATATTCTGCTTTCAACTTTATAACCCCGAAATATTTAAACTACTAATAAGCAATGAGGGAATACCAACCCCACCAGATCCAAAGGAATAAATACGCAAGTCGTTGCCAACTGTTTTGATATTTTTTAGCAACTCGTAAAAATTGCCCGCTACAGTAATTTGTTCAACTGGGCGAGATATTTTTCCATCTTCAATTAAGAAACCATCCGCAGAAACAGAAAAATCACCAGATATAGGATTCATTCCAGAATGAAGACCTGCAACGTCTGTAATATAAACGCCTTTTTCCAGCCCAGCAACCATATCATTAAGGGAAGTTTCACCAGGAACAACGTAAAAATTGGTAACAGATGTTTCAATTGCTCCACCAAGCCCTTGTTTTGAAGCATTACCTGTGGATTTTACACCATCTTTAGTAGCAGCTTTTGTGTTATAAAGCATTGTTTTTAAAATACCATTTTCAATGACCGCCTTATTTTGAGTGGATACACCTTCTGCATCAAAGGCAAGGTTTCCTAAACTCAAATCTGTAACACCATCATCACGAAGGGTAACAATTGATGAGGCAATTTCTTCACCAACTTTATCTTTATTTAACAAGGAAAAGCCTTTTTGTGCCTTGTCAGCCATAAATACAGAAGCAAATCCTTCAACAATATCAGAGGCAACACTTTTATCCAAAATTACAGGATATTCGCCTGATGGAATAGACTCCGCGCCCAACAATGCCAAAGCCTCATCCACAATTTTCTTTGCATAAACTTTATAGTCAAAATCTTTAAAATCTCTGCCTGTCCAGTAATCCATTGCAGATTTTACAGAGCCATTTTCTTCAACCCTAGCAATAAAAAATGCCGCACCTATATTACATTTTTGCTTAACATTAAGCCCATAAGAGTTTGCAATAGCAGAATGACTTTCGCCAGTAATAATCGTGCAGTAGTCAATCATTTTAACCCTTGGATCTAGGCTTTTTGCATAACTTTCCATATCTAAAGCCAATTGGATTTTTTCAGAGGCTTCCATAACGTTAAGCACATCACTGTAACTGTCCACTTCTGGATAAGATTCATCACCTGGGTATAGGTTTTCTACATCTTCATCTTCAATAATTTGTGCGTTTGCCATAGCATTTTCAAGCAGTGGAGTTATTGTATCTTCTGATAATTTTTCGGTATAGGCATAGCCCATTTTTCCTTCAAATGTACCACGGAATCCAATACCCTCGTTGCTGGTATTTTTGTACTCTTCAATGTTGCCGTCCAAAACTCTTACAGAAAAGTCATTTCCAGCAGAATAAAATATTTCGTAATCCACAAAACCTTTTGTTTTGGCTTGTGCAAATAATTCATCACGGAAAGATTCAAATGTGTTCATTATGCACGCCCCCCAACTGTTAATTCTTTTACTCTTATTGCAGGTTGTCCAACATCTGTAGGCACAGCACCACTTATACTGCCACACATTCCAGGCGCACCCTCAAAATTATCTGCAACACGGTCAATATTCATAAGCACCTCTGCACCTTTTCCAATTAGAGTTGCACCACGCACAGGTTCTGCAATTTTTCCATCTCGAATCATATATGCTTCAAGCACAGCAAAATTAAACTCACCAGACGCGGGGTCAACAGAACCACCACCCATTTGTTTTGCATATAAACCATTGGGGGTATCTGCAATAATTTCTTCTAGTTTGTCTGTGCCTGGTAAAATATAAGTGTTTGTCATGCGTGAAGTTGGCGCAAATTTATATGATTGCCTTCTTGCACTGCCTGTAGATGGCATTCCCATTTTTAAGCCGTTTAAATAGTCAACCAAATAAGATTTTAAAACGCCATTTTCAATTAGCAGATTGCGACGTGTTGGAGTACCTTCATCGTCAACATTAAGAGAACCCCACACCCCTGGTAATGTACCATCGTCTACAGCAGTTACACATGGCGCAGCAATAACTTCACCCAATTTGCCTGCAAACTCTGAGGCTTTTTTTGCAACACTGGTTGCTTCCAAACTGTGGGCACAAGCCTCATGGAACAACACACCACCAAATGCATTGTCAATAATTACAGGCATTTTTCCAGATGGGCAAAATCCTGCTTTTATCATAGTTGCGGCTGTTTTAGCAGTTTTCCTTCCTAGTTCAGGGAAGTCGTAAGATTCTACAACCTCAAAACCACCTTTAGCCCCAGGTGCGAGATATCCCGTTTGTTTTTCGTTACCTTCAGAAGCTACAGATTCTACCATTACACGAGTAATTAATCGCCTATCTTCTGCCCAAACCCCATTAGAATTTACAACTAAGATGTTTTGGTCAATATGGCTGTACAATCCCTCTGTTTGAGTGATTAATGGATCATAGTCATATGCGGCTTGTGAAGCAGAACGCAAGCAATCCACAATTAATCTTTTTTCTGCATTCTCTTTTAGAATGGTATCCGAAAATTTTAGCCTTTCGCTTCGGTCTAAAGTGATAACACTTTTAATGCCTTCAGAATCTTTGTCTTTGAGGCTTGCTTTTACAGCCTGTGCAGATTCTTTTGCCAATTTTAATAGGCTTTCGCGACTGGTATTGTTAGTGTATGCATACACCGCAGATGTTCCAAAAATGATTCGCAATCCTAACCCATAATCAATACCCCACGTTGCTTTTTCTGTTTGACCATTGACCATTGTGATGTTGTTTTTTGTAGTATTTTCCACAAAAATCTCTGCTAAGTCACCACCTGTTGAAAGTGCGGACGTTAGTACATCATAAATAAGCTGCTTATCTAGCAATGTTCATTCCTCCTTACGGATATTTTCCAAGTATTATAACATCTTTTTGCTCCATTTTACAAGGCTTTTGCAATTTAACTTGCCCCGAATGAGGCGCAAGAATGTAGCATTGGAATATCTAGTAATGCAACAATTAATGGTTTATAATGTTTCTAGTCAAAACATTTCAGAAAACGAATTCAGAAAGTGAAGTGAGTGTATGATTAAGTTACCAGCATTTTTTAGTGATGGAATGGTTATACAAAAAAACGCAAAAATTTGGGGTTGGTGCGAACCACGCCAATCAGTGACACTTAAATTTAAAGATGTAAGTTGTAATGCTATGGCAGATGACACAGGGCGTTTTGAAGTCACTCTTGTTACAGATGAGTTTGGCGGGCCACATACATTAACCATTGGAGATATAATAATCAAAGATGTATATGTGGGGCGTGTGTGGTTGTGCGGCGGGCAATCTAATATGGAAATGTCTATTGAACGCGCAAGATTATTACTGGAAGAACATGTGATTGATGATAGTCGTATTCGTGCTTTCCAAGTAGAAAAAGATGTGCGTTTTGATGCTCCTGCAACAGATGTGGTTGGCAAGTGGTTTACAGCCACAGGGGATAATATGAATGAATTATATGCCACACCATATTTTTTTGCACGTCAGTTGTTATCAACTCAAGACTCTTCTGACATTACACCTATAGGGTTAATATGTAATCCTGCTGGAGGGACACCAATACAGGGTTGGCTTCCAGAAGAAATCATCAAGGATACAAAATATTACGAAGAATTACTAACTGTAAAAGAAGAAGGCTACATTAAAAGAGTAACAGGTGAAGCAAACCAACATATACAAAAATGGAATGACGAACTAGACAGTGATGATTCTGGATTATCGCAGGGCTGGCAAGCCAAAAACTATGATGACAGCGCATGGCAAACAAGAATGCTTTTAGATACTGCTGGTCTTCCAGAGCATGGCTCTGTATGGTTACGCAAAACACTTACTCTGCCTAAAATAAATACCCCTGTTACTTTAAAATTTGGACGAGTGGTAAACAAAGTTAAAATTTATGTAAATGGTGAACAAGTTATTTCTGTTGATTATATGTATCCACCTTGCACATGTGTTATACCTAGTGACTTACTAGTTGAAGGTGAAAATGTAATAGCTGTGCGGATTGTAGCGGATGATAATCATCCCCAAGTTATACCTGGCAAAGAGTATGCACTTGTGTATGACAATGGGCGTTTTGATTTAAGTGGTGAATGGAAATGGCAAATTGGTAAAGTTATGCCACGCCTAGAGCATAGTGTATGGTTCTATAATCGCCCATGCGGATTGTATAATCACATGCTCGCACCACTTCTAGGATATTCAATTGATGGTGTTATTTGGTATCAAGGTGAATCAAATACTGGTAGCCCTTCTGATTATAAAGAGTTGTTCACGAAATTTGTAAATCTTCTACGTGTATCTTTTGGCGCGAATTCGACAGAACTAAGCAAGCAACAATACCAACAACATTTAGAGCATTCCAATACATCAATTCCTATTGATGAGCTTACTGACCTGCTTACGAATGAAAAAATTAGGAAAATTAACAAACTCGACAGGTTTAAGTGTGGAGGTTTTGGTAAAGATTTACCTGTTATCATGACACAATTAGCAAACTTTGTTGACCCTTTTAACCCTATATTCGGCAGAAATTGGGCAGAACTAAGAGAACAACAACGCCAATGTTATTTGGAAATTCCTAATACAGCCATGGCTGTTACTATAGATTGTGGCGAATTCCACGACTTGCACCCCATGGACAAAAAAACAGTGGGTGAACGTCTTGCTTTACATGCAAGAAGGCTTGCATATAAAGAAGATGTTGTTTCAGACGGTCCCATGGCAATAGAGGCGATACAATACAATAGTGGAAGAATAGTTGTTCAATTTAACCATGGGGTGGGATTATGGGCTAAGAATGGACACCCAATATTAGAAGTGGTTTACGAAGATGGAACACTAGCAAGTTATACAGAACATCATCACGCAAAAATAGTGGGTGAAACATTAGTAGTTGATAATCCTTGGGATGAAGATATAACTCATGTTCGTTTTGGTTGGGATGATTGCCCACCAGTGACATTGTATAATGCTTACAATTTACCCGCTTCACCTTTTAAAGTGAAAGTACGTTCAGTGAATTTCTAATTACTATTTGAATTTTTAGAAGATAAGAAGGATGGCAGTAAATGAAAAAAATAATTGGTATTTCCTTGGTTGTAATCTTATGTATGGGGGCAATTGTTGCTGCCATGATGTTTCTAACACAAGAGGCAGAAAGAACTTCCGAAATTTTTGTACATCAAGTAGAGTTACCAGATGATTTTATATTAGGTGTGGATATTTCCAGTGTAATTTCCCTAGAGGAAAGCGGCGTTGTATTCCGTGACTTTGACGGAAGGGAAGCAGATGTATTTACGCTATTTGCACATGGTGGGGCAAACTACATTCGTGTGCGTGTCTGGAATGACCCTTGGTATAATGACAATGGTACATTACGTGGATTTGGCGGAGGAAACAATGATGTTGCCCGTGCAATCGAAATAGGCAGACGCGCAACTGCCGCAGGAATGCCTTTGTTGGTAAATTTCCATTATTCAGACTTTTGGGCAGACCCAGGGAAACAAATGGCACCACGTGCATGGGAGGGCAAAAGTGTAGAAGAAAAGGCGCAAGCCCTCTACACATTCACATATGATACAATTATGTCCATGCTAGAGGCTGGGATTAACATTGGAATGGTTCAAATTGGAAACGAAACCAACAATGGAATGGCTGGTGTGGTAGGCTGGAGCAATAAAATACATTTGTTTTCTGCTGGAAGCCGTGCAGTAATTGATGCAGAAAGGGATTTCCGCGCTTTACATGGTGGTGATAGTGGCAGAAATGAAGAAAATAGGGAAATTCTTATAGCAGTACACAAGACCGACCCATTAGATCGCGGGCAGTTTATTCAGGCGGCGCAACTTTTGGCTAATGCAGGGGTTGTATATGATGTTTTTGGAATATCCTATTATCCATTCTGGCATGGCAGTTTAGATAATCTGGTTATGCTAATGAACACATTGTCGCGGAATTTTAATATAGATGTTGCAGTGTTTGAAACATCCTATCCTTTCACTTATATAGACACAGACGGACATGCTAACTCATGGTCTGGTTATGGGGAAGTAGTGAATTATCCAATTTCCGTCCAAGGTCAAGCACATGCAATTCGTGATGTTGTTGAGGCTGTAGCAAGTGTTGCCAACGGGCGTGGAATTGGTGTATTCCTATGGGAACCCGCATGGCTTACCGTAGGGGAAGCGGATGCAAATGCAAATCGCCCAATTTGGGAACAATATGGCTCTGGATGGGCTTCTAGCTGGGCAGCAATTTATGACCCATATGATGCGGGGGTATATTGGGGTGGTTCTTCGTGGGATAATCAAGCATTTTTTGACCATACTGGTATGCCACTACCCACTTTGAATTTATTTAATTACATCCGCACAGGGACAGTATCGCGTTATGGTAACGCGGTTGAGCTTGTGCAACAAACGGAATCAACTATGTATTTTTCTGAAGATTTAGATATTTATGCTTTACCATCTTATGTCCCTATTGTTATGTTGGATAACTCAAGGATTACCAAACCTGTTATTTGGAGTGGTAACGAATTTGAGACAGGACTAACACAATTCCGCCAAAACGGGGGCGTTACTAGGGTTTATATAAGCGGGCGTGCAATTGGTGATGGGCATTCATATCCTGCATTACATGTATTGACCATTTTGCCTGCTGGAAATTTAGTTCAAAATCACAGCTTTGAAGATCCAAATATGGAGATGTGGAACATTACATTCCGTGGTGAAGCTAGTGGTTATGCAAATCGTGGTACAGATAATGTATTAACTGGTGATTTTGGTTTCCGATGGTGGCGTGCGGCTGATGAGCCTATGGATTTCTCCATAGAACAAATATTTGAAGGCCTTGACGAAGGTTATTACGCTTTTGAATTATTTATCACAGGTGGTGATGCTGGCTCAGACCCTGAAATTTATATTTATGTATTAATTAATGGTGAGGAAGTCGGGCGTTATTACACAGCCTTGCCAGGTTGGGGAAATTGGAATAACCCTTCAATCACAAACATTTTTGTACAGGATGAAGACATTGTTACTATTGGTGCTTCACTAACTTTCCCCAACACTGCTGGAGCGTGGGGTACTATTGATGATGTGTTTTTCTTTTTAATAGATTAAGCCGTGGGCTTTGCCCCTTGTGGGAGTTTGAGGGTGAAACCCTCATAGAATAAAAAAACAGGAGGAATTTTTATGCAGAATGTAAAAGCATTATCAGAAATGCTAAAAGCAAAAAAAGGATTTTCATTAAACATGGTAATTGGCTTAGATGGGTTTGTTGATGAAATTGTCCACGTTGTTGACAAACGACAAGACTTTCAAAACTTCACAAGAATTAAAACAATTGCGGAGTTTGGTGACAGAATCAGCAAAGCCGCAGGATTAAGTACCAATGTAGAAATGGTTACAACACAAACAAAGTTAGGTGGTAATGGTCCAATACTATCTAATGCTCTCCTGGAATATGGTGTCGCCCTAACATATGTAGGTGCGTTGGGTGCGCCTGACATTCATCCTGTATTCCAGCCAATGGCAAAAAAAGCAAAATCCGTTTACTCACTGTGTAATCCTGGGCGTACAGATGCCTGTGAATTTGAAGATGGTAAAATAATGATAGGAAAAATCTCAAGTTTGTCTGAACTTACTTGGGATAAATTAAAATCTGAATTGGGTGGCGTAGATGGTATCGCAAATCTGATAAAAGAAAGTCATTTGTTTGGAATGGAAAACTGGACAATGATACCTTATATGAGTGATATCTGGGAAGGTATTGCAAATGAAGTATTTCCACTATTGTCATTTCCTAAAACAGCAGAAAAACCACTAGCATTTTTTGACCTAGCCGATCCCGAAAAGCGCACGAAAGAGGATATCTATCGTGCGATGAAGTTAATCGGACGCTTTGAGGAAAAATTCCGCACAGTTCTTGGGTTAAACGAAAAAGAAGTATATGAAATTGCAAAAGTCTTTGATATTCCCGTTTCTGATAACACAAATCTAAAAGAAGCAGTGATGGAAACATACAAAAAGTTGGGGATTTACTGTTTAGTTGTGCATCCTGTGCGCAGTGCCTGCTGTGCCATAGATGGTGAATATTTTTACACAGATGGACCTTACTGCGAAAAACCCAAACTAACCACAGGAGCAGGCGACAACTTTAATGCTGGTTTTTGTTTGGGGCAAGCATTGAGGCTAGACCCACTTTCTTCTCTAACATTGGGTGTTTCAACATCTGGGTTTTATGTACGAAATGCAAAAAGCCCAACCTTTGATGAAGTAATAGACTTTGCCGAAAAATGGGCGAGGGCAATGTTTAACCATAATTAACTATAGTCAAGTTTTGTATTGATATAATCTTTTGTTGCGGTTAATATATATTTGCCTTTGGGAAACCAAGGTACACTCCAACCCAAGAAAGGAGCTGGTTTACGTTGATTAATTTAGGGTGGTTTTTGTCCTAACCTATAAAAGGGCTTGCAGAAAGGCGGGTCTGGTACTCGCCTTTCTGTGTGTATTTAATTGTTTTACTATAAGTCATAAAATTTAAGAAAGGAGATAAAAAAATGTTCATGAAAACGAGGTATAGATATGCTGGGAACAACAACATCACAACAATACAACACACGGAGGTATTTTTGCTTGAAATATGTAAATGCCAAGGATGTGCTTCCCCCTGAGATATTAGCCATGGTGCAACAATATTCGGGCGGAGCCCTTATATATGTCCCCA
>Ga0123355_10013984_pt1 | contig 12517 bp, 5 predicted proteins | sample TergutEmb28metaG_3_FD_89872 | JGI IMG/M metagenome (GOLD analysis project Ga0123355, IMG submission 89872) | Embiratermes neotenicus P1 segment gut microbial communities from Petit-Saut dam, French Guiana - Emb289 P1 | ecosystem: Host-associated > Arthropoda: Insects > Digestive system > Gut ...
AGTTGATTGCTATATCATCATTCGGATTATATAACAAAAAACCTATATACACAGCGAAACTATCAAGACTTCTTGTTACACCATGTCCATATTCAATTAGAATTGGAGATTGCCTATCTCCATCTTCAGTACTTGCTTGTGGTTCATAAGAGATCTCCTCATCTTCACCTTCATCATCCCTCGGCATAGTAACAATTGCTATTTCTCCGTTCTCTCTTCTGTTTTCTGCTCTTTGAGAATCCGACTGTGGTGCAAGTACAATCAAGTAAGCACTCGACAAACCAACTACCACAAAAGCAATTAGACAGGCAATAAATGGTTTTCTTAAATTTTTCATTATTATCCCCCTTTCTCATACAAATACTGTAGCTTCATCTGTTTCAAATCACTTAAGGTCCAAATATAAATAAGTAGCCAGTTGCCAAGGCAACTATCCCTAGAGTAACTAGACAAGCAACAGATGGTTTTCTTAATTTTCTTATTATATTCATTCACCTTTTCTCCTCTCACGTGAGTTAAAGCGCAATAGCATCCACCACACTACTACGCTTTAATTAGTTTATATTACCCAGTATATTGCAGTAATCTTTGCTTTAATTCACCTTCAATCTTCATTAATTCATTAGACGCTTCTTGACGACGCTTTGATCCTTCAACTTGAATTTGACGCACTTCATCAAGTGTTTCAATTAAGTTTTGGTTAGTTATCTGTAATGTTTCCAAATCAACAATTCCACGCTCTGATTCACGGGCAATTTCAACTGTACCCGTCTTTAAAGCCTCTGCGTTTTTCTTCAGTAACTCATTAGTCATATCATTAACATTTCTTTGCGCTTCCATCGCTTGCTTCGAATGCTCCATACTTAGAGCCATTACCATTTGACTTTTCCATAGAGGAATTGTGCTTACAATTGATGTTTGTAATTTTTCTAACATCAAGGCATCGTTATTCTGAATCATTCTAATTTGTGGCGACATTTGAACCGATATTATCCGTGTCAACTCTAAATCATGAAGCCTCTTCTCAAAACGGTTAATCATATTAGCGAGATCATTAGCAGCTTGTGCATCTTCTGGAAGTCCTGAGGCAACCGCTTTGTCTTGAGCAGCTTTTAAATCAACATCCTGAACTTCTTGTAACCGCTTCTTGCCAGCTAAAATATACATGGTTAACTCTTTAAAGTAACCCATATTCAGCTCAAACATTCTATCTAGCATTGCAATATCTTTCATTAATATTACTTGGTGCTTTTCCAAAGCGCCAACAATCTTATTCACATTAACTTCTGCCTTATCAAATTGTGACTTTAACACAGCGATGCGATTTTGACCTCTCCGTAACAATCCTCGAAGACCTCGCTTCTCATCCTCGTCAAAATTAAACCCTTGTAGTTCAACTGTCAAATTTGATAACATCCCACCGACATCACCCATATCTTTAGTGCGAATGTTATTTAGAGTAGATGCTGAAAAGTCCGAAATATGTTTTTGAGCAGATGCACCATATTGCATAACTAGGTTAGTATTTGTAACATCAATTTGTGCAGCAAAATTCTTCACAGTTTCTTGCTCTGCTTCAGATAGTTTGCTAAATTCTTGGCAAACGACATCAGTTGTTTCCGGTGTCACCACTGCTGGAGCAGCAATTTCGCTCTCAAGCACTAAAGGTGTCATTTCATTTAAATCTGGTGTCAGTGTTAATACTGGAGCTTCCCCTGTCATTAAGTTTTCATTTATCATTCTTGTTCATTCTCCTTCTCTACAAACGAACTCATTGAATCTTCATTAACAAGTCCATCATTTTCAAATGTACTTATTGGATCTTCATTAATAAGTCCATCTTTTTCAAACGAACTTAATGAATCTTCATTAATAAGTCCATCTTTTTTTAATATGTTTTCCAAAACATCTACATCTGATTCTAAATCCAACATGGAATGAGAAAACAAAGAGTCTAATTGCTTTTTAAGCGCATCGTCTAGCATTTCTAAAGCGTGCTCAATTTTTTTCATCGAACCGAGAATATTCTCACCTTTTGTACTCTGGTTTTCCATTTCAATGTAATCATCTACCAGTTTAACAGTTGTGGGTAGGTGATGATTAAAAAAACGTCGAACCTGCGGAATAAGTTCTGGCTTTTTCGTCACTCGATTTAAAATTTCCCTTGAAACTTGGATTATCTCAGTCGACTTTTTAAACACTTTCTTATTATTTATTGAATAAGTCGATGCCCTTACCTGCTCTAATTGCTCCAGTGCTTCTATAACTTCCTGTGCTTCACCCTCTCCACTTTTCATAAAATCTGATTTAAGCATCTCCTCAAGTTCAAGATCTCGCTTTTCACGTACTAGGAGATAAACAATTATACTGGCAGCTAAAGACAAAGTCGCTAATATCCCGAACCCCAGCGCATTAGCAGACACATTAGTAAAAATTGTGATCAGGACCCAAACTGCAGCAAAAGTGTAAATATGAGCAACTGGTTTCGGCTTGGTTCTAAATTTTTTTAGAGATTTCCTAGACACTTTCAACACCTCCTCATATTCCTTTCATAGTATTCTTTTCTCAGTTCCATAAGGCAAGAAATTGTAGAATTTTGCACTCTTTTCTCGCTTATTAAAACGCTAATAAGATGTTTTTCCAAAGATTCTACCATTATACCATATAAAGAAAAAAAAGTGTAGTCATAATTGCATAATAGCTCAATAATAACTACACCTTACTAACATCAACTATAATGGCATAATTGAGCAAGAGTTGTTTAGAATGCAAAAATTATTGAAGAATAGCGAAGCGAAATATTACCACATTTTTCACTCAAATGCAATAATCAATAAAGAGATTGCGAACCAAAACAAAAAGCCGGCTTTCGAAACTGGCTTTTTTAGTGTGAATCCAATTATACTAGTTTTCGCCTTTATCCTCTAGGCGTTTCAAAACACTAAATACTTAATATTCCTTAGTAAACCCTTCATCTTGACTTTCATGTTCATGATCTAGAACAATATCTCTGCTTACAGGTACCGTAATCGGATTCCCAGCATCATCGAAAACTCGTGAACTTCCTTCAACTACTACTGATACTTCAGAAACCTCATCAAATTCTGTCATCGTCATTACTAGCTGTTTAATTACCTGCGATGACACTTGTGTTTGATCTTGATTAAAGAATAACTCTGAGCAAAAATTCAGTGTCATAATTCCATTTTCTACCTTTGGTTGTTCAAGCAACGTCGCTTGATGATTAAACACACTAACATACGAACCACCTATCGGTCCTCTTACCAACGAAGAAACCGCATACTCAAAAGCCTCAACCTCAGGTGCCACTAGCCTAGTAACAGGTACAAGCATTGCATTCTCTGTATCATCTGTGAAGAAATAAAGCATCATCATCTGCGCATCTAACACCCGTGGCGCACCAACTTCAAGATTAATTCCCATCGAACGCGTTAATCCACGACCTACATCAATCCCACTATTCAAATTATTAACTGGCTCTCCCTCTATTTGGAAATGCACACGTTCAACTTCTGGTAACTCAGTCAAACTCCAAACTAAAGAAGCCAAAAGATCCTCCTCAACTGAGGTGCGGTAGTACAAAAATGATTCCGATAGATCAAGTGTTAAAGAATCATTATCAACCACATAATCACGAAGCAATGCGCTTTGTGGAATCAAACCATCTACATTACTTTGCAATCGATCCGAACCATTTTGAATCCCAGTAAAAATGGATACAACATCACTCATTTCATTATCAGCGTGGACTTCTGTTTTTACAAGATATCCTGATTCATGTAAAGCATACACCATATGTGCTTCACAGTATTCACAGTCATCCATATCTTCGTAAGAAGAACCCATACTTCCCACCATATTAACTTCATCTTGATCATCATCTACACCAGCAGGTCTAGCAACGAAGTAAATAACTACCATCACTACACACATTGCCGCAATTTGTTTTGCACTAATTTTTCTTAGCCATTTTAACTTTTCTAATCTCATTATAAACTCCCCCGTTTGTACTCACAACTGTAGTTAATCAAGCATATGAAAAAAGCAGGTGAGTTAGAACTAAAAAAGAACTCAGAGCTTAGCAAAAAAAAGCTCAAAGAAAGGCAACTGCAAAATATACACAAACATGCTGTTTCGCTAGAGAAATATATATTTTATAAAAAATTCAGCTAAAAGAAAAACTCAGCCCAAAGGCTAAGTCAAACATAAATTCTGATCTCTGACTTCCAACCTCTAGAACGCTAAGCGTTCAAAAGGCTGAGCTCTTCTTACCGAAGATCTATTCGGTTGGTTCAATAACTAAAGTTCTTTCAACTTTAGTTTCAGTAGCAAAATCAACTTCTATTTCATTTTTTTCTTTTGGTGGTTGTTTTTTAAATTTTTTATCATTATCCTCTACAGGCATTGTCACTGTTGGTCCTGGTGATGGCGTTAGTGGCTCAATGAATTTCTCTCTTAGAATTCCAGTTCCTGCTGGAATTAGCTTACCGAGGATAACATTTTCTTTTAGACCTACTAACTCATCAACTTTCCCTTTAATCGCTGCATCGGTTAAAACCCGCGTTGTCTCCTGGAATGACGCAGCTGATAAAAAGCTCTCAGTTTCTAGAGATGCTTTTGTTATTCCAAGGAGTGTTGGAATCCCAACAGCTGGGCGTTTTCTCTTAACTACCGCTTCTCTGTTAACGCGCGTATACTGAACAACATCAATCAATGATCCAGGCAAGATATCTGTGTCTCCACCGTCGATAATTTTAACTTTTTTCATCATCTGATGAAGCATAATTTCAATATGTTTATCAGATAGTTCTACTCCCTGTGCACGATATACATTTTGTACTTCTTTTAAAATGTACGCTTGTACCGCCACAGAATTAGCCACACGCAACAGTTCTTTCGGATCAATTGACCCTTCAGTAATCATGTCCCCAGCTTTTAGTACATCACCCTCAGATACAAGTGGACGTACACCGTAAGCTAATAAATATGCACGACTTTCTAACTTGTTAGTTACGATTATTTCATAACGTTTACGCGTATTACCACGAATTTCCGAAACAGTTCCATCAATTTCCGAAATGACAGCGCGACCTTTTGGGTTACGTGCTTCAAAAAGCTCCTGAATACGAGGCAAACCTTGGGTAATATCCGCCCCTGCTACTCCACCCGTATGGAACGTTCTCATCGTTAGCTGAGTTCCTGGCTCACCAATTGACTGAGCGGCCATAATACCAACAGCTTCTCCGACTTCTACATCTTTACCAGTGGCTAAATTACGACCATAACATTTTTTACAAATTCCTTTTTCAGCATTACATGAATAAATAGTACGTATTGCAACTGAATCAATACCAGTAGCTAGGATTTCACTGGCGATTTCATCAGTCATATATTCATTTGGTCCAATAATAACTTCATCAGTTTGGGGATTAATCACTGATTTAGATGTATAGCGTCCGGCAATACGTTCAAATAAAGGCTCAATAACTTGACCACGCTCTGTTAAATCAGTAACATATTGACCACGATCAGTACCACAATCAACTTCACGAACAATTACATCCTGCGCAACATCTACAAGGCGGCGTGTCAAATAACCTGAATCGGCAGTCTTAAGCGCTGTATCGGCAAGGCCTTTACGCGCACCATGGGTTGAAATAAAGAACTCAGTTACCGTTAAACCTTCACGGAATGAAGACTTAATTGGTAATTCAATAGTTTTACCAGATGGGTTTGCCATTAATCCCCGCATACCGGCTAGCTGTGTAAAGTTAGATGCATTACCACGAGCACCTGAATCACTCATCATGTAAATATGATTATCTCGCGGTAATTCATCCATTAATGCATCTTGGATTTCATCTTTTGCTTTCGACCAGACATCTAAAACTAAACGATAGCGTTCAGATTCCGTTAATAAACCTTGGTCATAATAATCTTTAATCCCAGCAACACGTGCGTCACCATCAGCGAGAATCATCTTTTTACCTTCTGAAACAACAACATCGGAAATACCGACTGAAATACCAGCCATTGTTGAGTATTTAAATCCTAAATCTTTCAATTCATCAAGCATCCGAGAAGTTTCAGTTGTTTTATAAGTGCGGAAAATTTCAGCGATAACATCACCTAAGAACTTCTTCTTAAACGGTTCAACAACTGGTGTATTCGCTAAATAATCTTTAACATTAGTTCCTTTTTTAACAAAATACGTATCAGGTGTTTCATGATTTAAATTTACCATTGTTGGCTCATTTAAATATGGGAACTCCTCTGGTAGAATACTATTAAAAATAACTTTACCGAGAGTAGTAATTAAATATTTACTAACTTGCTTAATAGTAAATTGATCAAGATCAAATGCTGAGGAAACATCAAGGGCAATACGTGCGTGTAAACCTACATATCCATTAGCATACGCCATCCGCAATTCATCAACATCTTTATAAGTATTACCTTCGCCTAGTGCGCCAGCTTCCTCTTTTGTCAAGTAATAATTACCCAATACCATATCCTGAGATGGCGTTACTACAGGCTTACCATCTTTCGGATTTAGAATATTATTCGCAGCAAGCATTAACAGCCTTGCCTCAGCTTGCGCTTCTTGTGATAATGGAACGTGAACCGCCATCTGATCCCCATCGAAATCAGCATTAAAAGCAGTTGTTACAAGAGGATGAAGTCTAACTGCACGACCTTCTACTAATTTCGGTTCAAAAGCCTGAATCCCAAGACGATGCAAAGTTGGTGCACGGTTAAGAAGGACTGGATGCTCACAAATAACATCTTCAACAACATCCCATAGTTGATCATCTAAACGCTCAATCATCTTCTTCGCACTCTTAATATTTTGTGCAAGCTCTCGACCGACTAACTCTTTCATAACAAAAGGCTTAAATAACTCAAGAGCCATTTCCTTAGGAAGTCCACATTCAAACATCTTTAGATCAGGTCCAACAACGATTACCGAACGTCCAGAGTAATCAACACGTTTACCAAGTAAATTTTGGCGGAAACGTCCCTGCTTACCTTTTAACATATGAGATAACGACTTAAGAGGACGGTTTCCTGGCCCTGTTACAGGTCGACCACGACGACCATTATCAATTAATGCATCAACTGCTTCCTGTATCATCCGCTTCTCATTATTAATGATAATATTTGGCGCTCCGATTTCCAAATACCTAATTAAGCGGTTATTCCTATTAATCACGCGTCGATACAAATCATTTAAATCTGAAGTTGCAAAACGTCCTCCATCTAATTGAACCATCGGACGAATATCGGGAGGAATCACTGGTAGGACATCTAAAATTAGGTTCACTGGTGCATTCCCAGAATTTCTAAATGCTTCAACAACTTCGAGGCGTTTAATCAGCTTCGCGCGTTTCTGTCCAGACTGAATCTTCAGCTCCGCGCGCAAATCTGCAGCTTCAGCATCTAAATCTACACTCTCAAGTAAAGCCTTAACAGCCTCAGCACCCATACCAACAGTAAAAATTTCACCATGATTTTCAAGAGCATCGCGATATTCTCTCTCAGTCAAAACAGTTCCCTTGGTAAAATCAGTTGTCCCAGGATCAATGACAACGTGGTTAACGAAATAAATAACTTCTTCAAGCTCTCGTGGCGACATATTAAGAAGAAGTCCCATTCTACTTGGAATCCCTTTCACATACCAAATATGTGCAACAGGTGCAGCAAGCTCAATATGACCCATACGCTCTCGACGTACCTTCGCAACCGTTACCTCAACACCACACCGCTCGCAAATAATTCCTTCATGACGAACACGCTTATACTTCCCACATGCACACTCACAATCTTTTTGTGGTCCAAAAATCCGTTCACAGAATAAACCATCACGCTCTGGTTTAAGTGTTCGATAATTAATAGTTTCTGATTTTTTCACTTCCCCGTAAGACCAACCACGAATCGTGTCTGAAGAAGCAAGTCCGATTTTCATATATTTGAATTTGTTTACATCTATCAACTCACGTGACCTCCTTCAAATTATTCCTTTTCCTCTGTGCTTGCCTCCGAATCATCAACATCAGCCACTACTTCAGTAGCTGTTGTTTCATTAGCTACTGCCTCATCAGCTACTGTTTCATCAGCTACTGCTTCATCGACAGATAATTCATCGCTTACCTCTACATTAAGAGTAGGGGTGACGTTATCTGTTGCTTTGATTGGTTCTACATTTACAGTTTCAACAGTCTCAGCAGTCTCAACTATTTTCGCTGTTTCATAAGCACTCAACTCGCGAGTTGAAATCTCATCTTTTCCTTTGTCTAAAATTTTCATATCCATTCCTAGCGCTTGTAACTCTTTGATAAGGACACGGAAGGATTCAGGAATGCCTGGCTCAGGTACATTCTCACCACGAACTATTGCTTCATAAGTTTTCACACGTCCATTAATATCATCAGATTTAACCGTTAAAACTTCTTGTAATATATAAGCAGCACCGTAAGCTTCCAATGCCCATACTTCCATCTCTCCGAAGCGTTGTCCACCAAACTGTGCTTTACCACCAAGAGGTTGCTGAGTAACAAGAGAGTAAGGTCCAATTGAACGAGCATGGAGTTTATCATCAACCATATGTGCAAGCTTAATCATATACATAACACCTACAGCAATCCGATTATCAAATTTCTCTCCAGTACGACCATCGTAAAGTTCCGTCTTACCGTCAGCATCAATACCAGCTTCGATCATAATCTCATCTAAATCTGAAGTCTTAACACCATCAAATACTGGCGTAGCAACGTGAATTCCTAGGCTTCTAGCAGCCATTCCTAGATGGATTTCTAAAATTTGACCAATATTCATCCGGGATGGTACCCCTAATGGATTTAACATTATATCAACAGGGGTGCCATCTGGTAAATACGGCATATCTTCTTCAGGCAAAATTTTCGAAATAACCCCTTTATTACCATGACGACCAGCCATCTTATCACCTTCAGAAATCTTCCGTTTCTGGGCAATATAAATCCGAACAACTTCATTTACACCAGGTGCTAATTCATCTCCGTTAGCACGCGAAAAGCTTTTAACATCGTGAACAATTCCATTACCACCATTTGGTACACGCAATGACGTATCACGAACTTCACTTGCTTTCTCTCCAAAGATAGCATGCAATAAACGTTCTTCAGCAGTTAACTCAGCTTGACCCTTCGCTGTAACCTTACCAACTAAAATGTCATCTTCTTTAACCTCTGAACCAATTTTAATCACACCAAAGTCATCTAAATTCTTTAATGCATCTCCACTCGCTCCTGGGATATCCCGGGTAATTTCTTCAGGTCCTAATTTCGTATCACGGGATTCTAACTCATATTCCTCAATATGAATTGATGTATAGACATCATCTTTAACAAGGCGCTCACTCATAATGATAGCATCCTCATAGTTATACCCATTCCAAGTCATGAAAGCAACAACAACATTACGTCCAAGGGCAAGTTCTCCATTTTCCATTGAGGAAGAATCAGCGAGAATCTGATCTTTTTCAATAAATTCTCCCACTTCAACAATTGGCACTTGATTTAAAACCGTACTTGAGTTTGAGCGTTGGAATTTCGTTAAAGGATAACGATCTGTTCCACCATCTTCAGGTCGACGCACATGAACCGCCCGCGAGTCAACACGTGTCACTTCACCATCAGCAAAAGCAACAACAGCTTGACCGGAGTCACGAGCATTAACATACTCCATCCCAGTACCAACTAATGGAGCTTCCGGAATTAATAATGGGATAGCCTGTCTTTGCATGTTCGCTCCCATTAAGGCACGATTTGCATCATCATGCTCTAAAAACGGAATACAAGCAGTTGCAACAGAAACAATCTGTTGTGGTGATACTTCAACAAACTCAACATCCCTAGAAGGCACTACTAAAGTTTCATCATTAAATCTTGCAACTACAGTATTAGGCAATTCATCTCCAACACCAACACCGGTTGAAGATTGAGCAATGACATAACGATCTTCTTCATCAGCTGTTAAATATTTTATATCAGCTGTTAACGTAGCTGAAACTTTTCCTTTTTCATCAATAACTCTTTCAACACGACAATAAGGTGTTTGGATAAAGCCATATTTATTAACTTTTGCATAACTTGACAAGGCATTAATTAAACCGATATTCGGTCCTTCAGGTGTTTCAATCGGACACATTCTACCGTAGTGAGAATAGTGAACATCTCGAACTTCCATACCAGCGCGCTCACGAGTTAGACCTCCTGGACCAAGGGCAGATAACCGGCGCTTATGTGTCAACTCTGATAATGGATTCGTCTGATCCATGAATTGTGATAGCTGAGAGGAGCCGAAAAACTCTTTAATCGACGCTGTTACAGGTCTGATATTGATTAAACTTGAAGGTGTAATTCCTTCTTCTTCTTGAATAGACATCCGTTCACGAACAACTCTTTCCATTCGCGAAAGACCAATGCGCAACTGATTTTGTAATAACTCACCGACGAGGCGTAAACGACGGTTTCCTAAATGATCAATATCATCTAACCCACCGACATCATATAAAAGGTTTAAAAAGTAACTAACCGATGCAAAAACATCAGATGTGGTTATATTTTTAACGTCAGGGCTTTTCATGCTGCCGACGACCTTTACAACCTCTTCTTCGCCGTTAGCATCAATTGAATAAACATCGAATTCTTGAACATATGTCTCTTCATTTCCTTCAAGTTCGCTATCTAGCTCAATTTTACGCATATTTAAAGTATCAATTCGATCTATTAATTCATTTTCAAGTATTTCTCTTGTAATAACAGTTTCGGCTTCAACTAGGATTTCACCAGTATCAGCATCAAAGATGTCACTTGCGAGTTTTTTTCCTACTAAACGATCTGTGACATTTAGTTTCTTATCAAACTTATAGCGACCAACATTTGCCAAATCATAGCGCTTTGGATCAAAAAATCTTGAGGCAAATAAATTACGCGCACCCTCAATTGTAGCAGGCTCTCCTTGGCGTAGCTTACCAAAAATCTCCATTAATGCCTCATCAGGAGTTGTTGTAGCATCTTTAGCTAGAGTGTTCAACAGATATTGATTTTCCCCAAATACAGCTAGGATGTCATCGCGAGTTGTTAAGCCAAGGGCTCTTAGAAGAACGGTAATTGGCATTTTTCTTGTACGGTCAACACGTACATAAAGGATATCTTTTGAGTCAGTTTCATACTCCAACCATGCTCCACGACTTGGAATGACTTGTGCTAAATATTTAACCTTGCCACTTTTCTTGTCAGTGTCTTTACTGTAATATACACCTGCAGAGCGCACTAACTGTGACACGACAACACGTTCAGATCCATTGATAATGAAAGTCCCTGTTGGAGTCATTAGCGGAAAGTCACCCATGTAAATTTCACTTTCTTTAACTTCTTCAACAAGTCCAGTTTCTTCATTTTTAATATGTAACCTTACTTTAACACGCAAAGGTGCAGCATAATTAACATCTCGTTCTTTTGAATCTAATACAGTATACTTCGCCTCACCTAGGGAGTAATCTACGAATTCAAGCGCAAAAACCCCATTCGTATCTTCGATTGGGGAAATGTCTTTAAACATCTCTTTTATTCCTTGATCTAAAAACCACTCATATGAGGCAGTTTGAATCTCAATTAAGTTTGGAAGTTCAAGTGCAACATTAATTCTTGAATAATTCCGCCGCTCTCGCTTCTTTCCATATTTTACTATTTTTCCCGCCACACACTTCACCTACCAGTTGTTTGATTTTATACAATAGCGTCATGTGTCAATAAACACTGGAAATCACAGTCTCTACAGGGCTTTTCTCCAAATGAATCGACCATAAATTACCTAGTTCTACAAGGGTATTTATGAAATTGGCCATTAGTTAAGCATTTTAATATAATATCACAAATTAGCAAGCGAAGTCAAGTATAAAATGTCGCTGTCCACAATGAAAGCGTAGAAAAAAAAGAAGTTTGAAAAATTAGCTCTAAGGGCTAAGTCCAAAGCGTAGCAACATACATTAAACTTAAAATTAATACTATGCATATTTGTAGTTTTTATTCCCCAAACTTCCACATATTATGATCCCTTGTTTTAACTAAATGGAAATATGAAGATTAAAAAAATAGGATTAAAATATCATAAATTAGGGGTTATAAATTAATTAAAAGGTTTATTTCTTTCAACTGAGCTGCCAAAAATAATTATTTTTTTAAAATTAGAAGAAATTATAAACAAATTTTAAGAAATTTAGGTTTTTTTGACGAAAAATTGTTTATTTTATCATAATATAAGGTAAAATTATAGCTGAAGAAATATATATAGAGATAAAATTTAAAATTTCTTTACGAAAAACAGTGCATTTTGTCATGAAATGAGGTAAAATAAAAACGACCTATTTTATAACTAGGAGGAATAATATGCTAAAACAACATAGAGATAACACGTATTTATAAAGTGTTTGTCGAGTATAGAGAAATTATTA
>Ga0123355_10013985_pt1 | contig 12517 bp, 12 predicted proteins | sample TergutEmb28metaG_3_FD_89872 | JGI IMG/M metagenome (GOLD analysis project Ga0123355, IMG submission 89872) | Embiratermes neotenicus P1 segment gut microbial communities from Petit-Saut dam, French Guiana - Emb289 P1 | ecosystem: Host-associated > Arthropoda: Insects > Digestive system > Gut ...
ACTTTAGCAAGCTCACACAGTACGCTCCCCGATGATGGCGATCACACCGAAATGTGTTGCAGCTGTTTTAACCTTTAGGCACCATGCATCCTATATATAGGACAGACGTACCGCTACTCCCCAGAGTAAATTTTTATATATTTAGTCAATAATATATTCAATTATCTTTTTAGGCTTTCTGTCACCATCTTCGTTTATTCCTCCACAAAATGTCGTGTATTTCCTAATGTTACCCTTCTTGGTTCATAATATATTAACATTTTACGTAAATGGTGTGCGAAACTGTAAATGTCCAACTCCAGGGCCAAAGGGTTAAATGGGCTGAATCAATTGCTGAACACGTAAAGCAAACCTTGCAAACAGGACATGATTCTGAGCAACTTCAATGTAGTATTCCAAACAAATAAACAAAGAAAACAAACGAACACCAACAAACAAATTAATTTTAATGCAGTTGTCTGAAAAACGTGTGTCGTAATATGGAAACATATGCTAAGTTCCCGAACTCTGCGCTAGGACGTAGTAGCGCGAGTGGTACAGGTTGCCGCCATTAAATACAGCAGTATCGGTTATCGTGTGTGTCAGTCTAGTGCGTGTTACAGCCAAAATCCTCTGCGTTACTTCACAACGGAGTTCAATGTTATGTGTGGCGAGTGCGATCCGTGACTTACAGTGGCTCTTTTGAAGGAACAATGTGTTTGCATCAAGGTTTGCTGCAGACACGGGAACGCTGCACCGGAAACGCAAGAAATGCTCAAAACACCTATCGGTGACAACTTCATGGGGAGAACTCGGACTTTTCAGTGGCTTTCTTGATTCAAAGATGAAGACACTTCAGTTGAAATTTGTGATATTCAAGGTAGTCCTTCCATAGGCCGTGCAGACTAAAATGTGGAGAAGGTTGGAAAAATTATCAACAAAGACCGAGGAAGGCCCATTCCATAGATCACTGGAAGGTTAGGACACCCGTATGGAATATGCCAGTGAATTCTAAGGGGAGGGCTTAAACGTGTTGAAGATATGCGCGAGGTTTGTGCCTCGGATGCTGAAAAACGAGGCGCAGCAGTGCGAATTAATTCTTCGGCGCTAGAGCATGGCTGTTGTCCCCAACCTCCTTACTCGCCTGGTGTCCATTTTCTGTTTCTTCTTGTTTCCAAGAATGAAACCGCAGCTACACGGACGTCATTTCCAGAACGTTCCTTGAATTCAGGAGCAATCGCTAACCGTCTTACAGGAAATTCCCAAAACTCCGTTCTATTTGTGCTTGCTGCAGTGGCGGAAACGCTTTACCCATTGCATAAACTCGAAAGAGAGCTACTTTGAAGGGAACAACGACCGATAACGAAGGAAAGCATACACTTAGTTATGGACGAATTCCGGGAACTTTCGGATTGGACCTCGTACTGTATATATAGGTTATAAAAGACCAGGACTCGCCCTTCTCTCCCTGTTCCGTGTGTTTCTATGTTAGCGAGCAGTTACGAAACGAAGCAAAATATGGCGTCAGCGGAATACGTATATGTGGGGGTCGCATAGTGCTCACCTCTGTTAAAGAAACTGCATCTACTGGACAGCAGTACCACCATTCGGTTCATATTGTTTTCCCATCTTGTATAATCACAGCTACATATTTAGAACGTTGCAAGTTACTGGGGCTATGCATTTTTCATGACGTTTGTTTGAATAATTTCCTTCTGACATTCTCATCAGACTCTACGCCAGGAGACGAGGTAAAGTTCGTCTGTCTCCACATTTCTTTCCAAACGGTCTGGTGATTACTAACAGACCAGATATGGGTGTGAGCCAGCGGCGTTAATAATGTACCGCAGACCCTCGGCACGTGGGACCCGCCGGTCAGAAAACCCCCCAGGCATATAGAACACCAAAATTTATTGTGCGTTCTTTGGGACTGGATCCTGTCCTGCAAACAGACGGTTGAATTCTGAGGGAACTATTAGTAAAGGCAAAGGTAAAGTTCACCATAGAACAGACCTCGAAGACCCAGAGGGGGGTAGACGTATAGCTCTACTTTATCTTTAACCTCGGTGGCTGATGGTAGTGGGTGGTCAAGGCCACGCCCCGGCCGGTTTACTCCCGGGAAAGACCAGGCATCCATTGTATAGTAGGCTGGGTGGGTCTCAGAGCCCGTCTGGTCGGGAGGATCTATTAGTAAAAGGTAAAACAGTTCCATTACAGGCCTGGAGTGACCCAGAAGGTTCCAGGAAGTTAAGGTTCTCAGATTACATGACAACGGCACAGGATTGTGGTAAGGTTGTCAGCCTTACTCATCGGCAGCCTTTAGGCCCAGGAAATACTCCTGGTACTCATTCCTGTTAGAGGCTGAGTCGACCCCGGGGCCATTGTGCAATCGGAAGGATATTATGTCAATGAAAATTTCGAATGACAACAGCTGGGATCGAACCAGCGACCTTCCGATTTTTAGCACAGCACCTTAACAACTGTGCCACCGCGGTCCCCGATCTATTAGTAACTTCACTAATAATTAGAAGCGGCCCCCCGATTATCCAGTTACTGGAGGGGGGAGCAGACCGATTACCTACGCCACTGGTAAAATGGCACTACGTTCACCAATGCACAAAATTAACCTACAGTTTGTCACAGTAATGGACGTTAAGATCATTCTGAAATATGTACATAAACAACCAATGATAATTCACTCATAACAGCCCCAGGTCACGGTACCCACTATTGAATCAACGAGATCTCATTCCCCTTACCCAACCCCAGTACCCTAAAAGAACACCCCACACATCTTGTACAGCTGTTCTGTAAGTTAAATCACAAACTGAAGATGGACAACATATAGGGCCGAAACATGTAGCTCTATACCTACTGTACTGCTAGGTGAAATATATTTGTGTTCGGCTGTATGTGTAATACACAAAAATTCTCTGTTGTTGTTAAGATCATGGTCTGGTATGGTGTCATATAATATACTGTTGTATACTGGTACTGGTGCCAGTTTTGAAGAAGCACATCGTTTCCATCTGAACGGCACAGACAGTGGCGTACCCAGGAATTTTGTCCGGGGGGGGGGTGGGGTTCAACAAATTCAGTTGAGGACAGATCGAACGGGGATCTGGAGGCAGTAGCCCCCTAGTCAGGGGTTCTGGACGCAGCTGTAATTTGGTACAAGAAATCTCATTTCGTGCAGTAAAATATTATTAATTTTTGGAACTTTAAAACTATTTATGTTGACAAGCAATTTATTTGTCAATGCTAACGTGAAACAGTTGTGAACCGACGGTACTTTTACTATTTTAATTCCTTTCCACAATATCTTAGGGATTTGGCGTCCTAAACAGTTTTCACAATCGGGTTGAGTTTGGCACGATTTTGGAGCAACTTCGGAATTTCGGGGGGTGGAGGGCGGGGATGTGGGGGTTTGAACCTCTTCGGTACGCCACTGGACACAGACACTGACATGGTCCAGATGAACTTCCAGACGGTCAGTCAAACCAAACCTAGGATTGCTCTGAATCACTTTCCCGAGTACGCCCCAGACCGCAAAAGGTTTAAGCTTGTCCCGGCAATGCAAATTAATGCCAACCATTTATCATTGCATACTCAGTATTACGTATTCTCACACCCATCAAATCTCTACACGGCACGTCATCCATTAAGTAGTTTGTTAATGCAGTAATGCATTCCTTCAAATATGTTATCGGGTCTTGCTTTTCACACAGGGAATTAAACTTTATTAGTAAATACCGGTCGCTTTAAATTTTGGAAAAGTTTTGCCGTCTCATCCAAAATCAAAAAGGGTAGTTGTACCGAGACCGGTTTGTTGCTACTAGTAGAAGCTAGTAGTACCAGGTGAGGTATAGGCAGGTCGATGTGCAATTCCCCTGGGACCAAAATTCGAAAAAAGGGGGTGCAAGGGGGTGCAATGTACCACGAAAATAAAAATGGGCAAAAGCCCCCAGCCAGGAATTCGGAAACAAGATGGCGTCTTTGGGGCGAAAATTAAAATGTGCGAGAGCACCGAACTGAAATTAAAAAACATGATGTCGTTGGGCTTAAAAAGATGGCGCTTCCAGATGGCGTCGAGTTGAGCCCGTTTTCGGCCTTCGACTTTTCCCTCGGTATGCTGACAGGACGGAAAACCTCCAGGCACTACCAATGCTTTGAAGGCTTGAAATTCGAAAAAACCTTCACTCCCCTACTCTGTGGGGCCCCTGGCGTGGAATTCAAAAACAAAATGGCTTCTTTGGCGTTCAAAGAAAAGATGGCGCATCGAGATGTCATCGTTGGGTTGAAAATAGGGTTTTAGACGTAGCATGTTTTTACATGTAGAAAAGAGCTTATAAGGCCGTATAAGTAATACGTAATTGAATGTAAGAACGGAATAATTGTAAACGTTGATTTTGACACCGTCAGGATTGGTAATAAGTCCCGGATTGGAAGTCAGATACAAGATGACGTCGTTGGGTTTAAAATAAAAAATGGCGCTTCCAGATGGCGTCGTATGGCTTAAAATAGAGTATTAGGATTAGTACGTTTTTGTATGTAAAAAGGAGGTTATAAGGCCTGATGTGCCCTACGTAATTGAATGTAAGAACGAAATAGTTGTAAACGTTATAGATTGACATCGTCAGAAAAGCTTTTAGTTTGAGAGTTGGAAAGTACTGCAGACCAGGTCGTTATCACGGTCTTGCTGTAAGCGCGATTTTGCGTTAGAAAAAAGTTCGTTGTGGTGTTGTAAAGTTCTTAGCCAGAAGGAGAAGGAAACGATTTACAGAGGATATTCGTGTTACAGAGGTGTGTGTGGGTAAGTCTGTAGCTCCTACCGAGTGCTGTCGTGAAAATTTCGTTGGGTATCGAAAAGTTCATAGCCAGACGGAGAAGCAAACGATTTAGAGAGGAGCGATTAAGTTTGCGGAGGATATTCGTGTCACAGAGTTGTTGGCGTAAGTCTGTACCTCCCATTGAAGGTCGCCGTGAAGATTGGTAGTTCATAGACCACAGTCGTCGTAGACCGCTGATGTATTTTAAGTGTACACGCGTTGGTCACCCATGTGCTTTCGAGCGCTTATGCAGCTATGGCGCTGTACGTGGGAAACGTGACGCCTGGTTAGAAGTGCGCAGTAAGTACATTTTATCACGCTCATGTACAAGACTTTATGCTGACTTAAGTACATATTATCATTCGCGCTGAGAAAATACTTTATTTTTCTAAGAGGTGGCGTAAGTGCGGAGCGCACGTGTAAGTCTTTATGTTCTAAAAATGTATGGGCGTGTCATATGATTCTGCATGAAACGTATGCGGATCCCGGAGTATAGCGAGTTTATGAAGGGCACAGTATTGTGCAGACAGATAAGCGGCGTTTCGATATCAGTAAATAACGCAACTATTTTCTTATGCTAAACAAATCATTGTTGAAGGCAATAGGTGCATATTAATATAATGAAATCCTCCTTATAGAAAAACGTCGAGAGAAGCAGCTGTGTCCCCAAGAGACGTGAGGTGACAGCAGTGCTCGCGTAATAGAAGAAACAAATAGAGGTTCGTGTTGTGATTATGTATTATTATAATTATAGTGGTGACCTGCAGCCCTTGCAGTATAATTGCAAACACGCCGTGACGTCACAATCACGTGATGTTGCCAACATCAGTGGTGAGAAAAGTTTATAGGGCAATAAGAGAATAAAAAATGAGGGCCAGATGATTGTATGATGTTTATTGTTTCTGAAAGTCTGTTAACTACAAGAAGAGATAATGAAGGATAAAAATAGTATAGGTAGGAATGTATAAAATTGCGTAAGAATCAAAGTAGAAATTATCAAGGTTTTGGGATTGCATGCAAAGGATTTAATCGCCAACAAATATGATTTGGGCGTCTTACATATGTCCTTGTACACAAGATTAAGCGAGACTGCACTATTATTTATCTCGTCCATATCATCATCTGAAATCACTGCACAGTAACTTTTCGGCAGGAAGATTTGTAATACGCAGGATTCAGAATCTCTGACTGTCAGTAAGACAGTCGGCCTATATTTACTGGTGATCCTCTTGGTGCGGACAACCGCATACTGTTTTTCTTTCCCCAAAGAGTTGATATTGATCATTTTGCATGAAGCAGCCTTTTCGAATTTCTTTGCTAGATCCATCCCGTCTTGCTGAAAGGAAACATGCGTTGTATTAAATAATTTGCATGTTATAAAATAAATATGTTTATGATGTAAGAAGAATCAATAAAATAATAATTATTACCTTAAGAATTCTTGTTTCTTCTGGGCGGAGTGACCGTCTTGCTTGCTTCTCGAACTAGGTAGATGTGCTTTGTTTCCAGCTGACACCAGACCTATAAGTAGTTCACATCAAACTAAAACAAAGAAAAAATGTAATAGTGCGATGTCATCCAATACGGCCGCCAGCCGCAACGTTGACGTCACAAATAACCAAGACTTATCTTGTAAAGTGAAAATGACGTAAGCATACCGTAATAAATAGGATATAGTTCGCAAGTCTCTCACGTCAGTGGGGATTCATAGACCGAACTGTAAGTATGTAATTCTGAATATAGTTGCATGAAAATTTATTTATGTTGTACAAACTTTTATTCTTGGATCTATCTTGTGTGATTTCAGAGAATACTAACGGCTCGCAGATTTGAGATAGATGAAACAATCGCGAGACCGTATAGGCGGTACAATGTCCTAGGATCGCACCTCACAGTGCGATTATTACCCCCCTCGGATAATAGTGATCCTGTAGGACATTTCCTAGCCAGTGTGAACGATCTCTTTGAGTACGCTTTGCAGGATGTGAGGGATAGTTATATGGTGGGGATAACCATTCAAAATGAAGTAAACCAAAATCACAAGCCCATCGGAATCAGTTTCAGGAGGAAAGATCAATTATATACAGTCGTGATATGGAGTGTGTTTGAGGGAGTCTCGAGGTGTAATGCTAGATGTAACGCCAAGGACACTCTTGTCATAACTGTACTTTCGGTTAAGATGCCCTTCGGTTTTGGCGAGCACGCAATCAAGAGTATGGGCAGACCGCTTTCCGTATTTAATCACCACAAAAGTAGTATCGTGTAGGTGAAGGCAGAGGAAAATTGTCTTGCTCACGCTTTAATAATAGCGATTGCCAAATAAGAAAATGATGCAAATTATATATCATATCGTAAGGGTAATAAGATACGTTCCGTGGTTCAAAGGTTACTACAAGAGACAAGCATTGATCTCACTAACGGTGCGGGGATCCCGAAAATCAACCGTTTCCAAGAACATTTTCGGGACTATAAGATAATTGTTTATCAAGGTCTTGGTTGCGACGATATGATGATCGAAGTTCAAGTCGACTCTTCCAAACTACTTAACCTATTCTACGATGATGTCTAAAGACATTAACACGTGATAACAAACCTTACTGGTTCAATGGCGAAAACGTACGTATTTAATGCGCCTCATAAAAGTTTTAGGTGTGATATAACACACGTCTTTGACTAGACGTGTAGCAACTGTATGGCGAAACCGCCGCTCGCGTTCTGAGAAATTCGTTTCTCATGCCACGAATGTAAAAGACATTTTAGAAGTCGGACGTGTTTCGCTAACCACAAGCAGAGCATCGCAAAGAGAAAATAATTTCATGAACGTAATAGATGTTGCGCGACGTGTGGAATACACGTGACTTATGAAAATCACGAATGTAATAAGCTATTTTGTGCAATTTGCAAGCAAAATAGAGACGTGGGTATTCTATGTTACATGAGACCTCTAATGGACGCATTGCCCTTTGCCGGTGATAAGCTACTCTACGTATTTTATGATTTTGAGACCACTCAAAATATGAGGTACTTGGATAAAGCAACATTAAACGTACCTTATCTCGTCTGCGAGCAACAGTTCTGTTGAAAGTGCATGGACGGGGAAGTTATGTAAGACTGCGTGCGATGCGGCGAGAGGAAGCACTCGTTCTAGGACCACCCGTTTGGGGACAATCTAACTTATATATGCGAGACACAACCTTGGTCCAATAAGATCATTGCGATTGCTCACAACGTCAAAGATTTCGACCTGCACTTTATTTTGAATAGGGCGATCATATTGAAATTGAAGTCCGAACTGATAATGAACGGGTTAAAGATCATGTGCATGAAGATGGAGCACATAGTCTTCCTGAACAGCGTGTCCCTTCTTCCGTGAGCATTGCATAAGCTGACCGAGTCGTTCGGTCTGACTACCTCCAAATCATGGTACCCTAACTATTTAAATACTGAGGAAAACCTAAACCACATAGTTCACATCGCCGACATCTCGTATTATGGAGAGAACGAGATGAGCGAAGAGGAGAGAAGAAAGTTTCTCGTCTGGTACGATAGTCTTTGATCCATGCCCTTCTATAAGAAGAACGTATTGGAAACCTACTGTCATAGTGACGAGCCGGTTCTAAGGCATGCATGTCGTGTGTTTAGACGCGAATTCATGCACAACGGTAACATCGACGTCTTTGTCGATTCGATTACGAAAGGTTCCGCATGAAATAAGTTTTTACGCAAACGGTTCTAGAAGCCCGACACCATTGGACTTATTCTGACAAGAGGGTACTCTTGTAATAACATGTACAGCATGAAGTCCCTGATGTGGTAATGCATGCGGAACCGACGGACCGTGTGCAGATCATGCAATGTCGCATCGGGCGTGAATATAAGCTGCAGGATTTACCCCTCTTAAGGGTGGACGGTTACTGCCTCGAGACCAATACGGTGTACGAGTTCCTTGGCTGTTTTTGGCACGGGCATACGTGTCAGGCGTTCTGTGACGATAGCACCATTTGTGGCGATAACCGTGCCGAACGATACGATTGCTCCTAGTCGCGATTGGAGCAGATAACACAATCTGGATATCTGGTCAAGGTGCAGTGGGATTGTGAATTTAATGATGCTGGTATAGTAACAGAAACCCGAACTGAAGACGCATCCTATAGTAGAACAGATTCCGTTTTGTTCCCGCGAACCCGTGTTTGGGCCGAACGTAGGTCTTACGCCTAAACTTTAATATAAGCGAAAACGAGACTATCCCATATGTCGATATCATGAGCTTTTACCCATATATATGTAATTACTTTAAGCTCCCAGTGGATGGATGTGTGGATGGTCTATTAAAATATTCTATAGTTCCTCCACATAGGATGTATCATCAGGTCCTCCATTTTAGATGTAATAAGAAACCCATGTTTTGCTTGTGTAGGTCATGCGTGCTCACCTCCGCCATTGGAGAATGCGAGCATACCAAGGAAGAGGAGCGGGCTCTGACGGGCAGATGGGAATTGGATGTGGTGCGATTGACCTTAGAAAATGGTTACAGGATATGTGAAATCTATGAGCTGTATGAATATCAAGTGACGAAATTCAACCTTGATAGGGCGAGGGGGGAATATTCCTGGATTATATAAACACATTCCTGAAATTGAAAACGGTGCAAGCGGTTATCCCGGCTGGGTTCAAAGCCTCGAGGACGAGGAGCGTTATTTTGATTCATTTTGGCAGAGTGAAAGGATACGATTAGATAGGGAGCCTCCAAGTGTAATGCAGCGAACCGTGGTCTGGCCAAACTGAGCCTCAACTCGATGTGGGGAAAATTGAAGGAGAGGAACGACAGGAAGCAGACTAAGGTAATTTTAGAACCCAAAGAATTGTACAGTTTTCTGGCCACGCCAGACATCGAGGTGACGAATCTCAGGTATTCCATTGATGACGTAGTCTGGATTTTGTGGAAACACGCGGCAGAGGAACACGTGCCAAGTTTGCCACATACGATAGACGTCATAGAAACTTATGTCACCGCAGGGGCAAGGATCTCTATCGCTATCTCGACAGACTGGGAGAGAATACGATCAATGCGACATATATTACGTAATATACATTCAACCTAGAGATGAACCAGGCAGACTGAAACGGGGGACATGCTGGAAGAAATGACTTCCGAATTGCGACTCACAGAATAGTTATCCGAATATGTGATTTGTGGGCCAAAGAACTATGCGTATAGGAAGGTCGATACCATGACCGGTCGGACGGTTTCATTCTGTAAAATCAGGGGCAAAACTATAAATTACAACGCCAAACAGTTGGGGAACTACGAATTCATCAAGGATATGTTTCTAAGGACTGGGGAACCTACAATGCCGGTGCACAACAAGAGGAAGATAAAGCGCAAGAGGAACGCAGGGGGAACTGTACCCATAGTACTTAACCCGAAGATAAACTATACGGAATATCCTTCTTCAAACGTCGGCGATTAGATGACAATACATCATTCCCGTTCGGATATAAATAGGGAGGGTGCCTGGGGAGAAGGGAAGTGTTACAACCTGTCCAATCATGGGTGATGATCGTAAATTTAGGCATCCGTTTTCGTGCATTGTGAGTGTACCTAGAGGTTCAAGCAAGACATCATTCTGCATACGTTTCCTACAGAATCTTGACCACCTCTGAACCGAAATTTGGCGGTGGAATAGTCTGATTTTACGGCGATAAGAGCGCGGTTCCCCCGCATCAGTAATTTCATGCGAACATCGGTATTAACGAAGGAGTACCCCACGTCTTTTGTAACGCTAACGGCGAACCGTGCCTCGTGATCCTAGACGATCTGTTAGACGACGTTTATTCTAAGCAAGTGTAAGACTTGTTTACGATAGGTAGCCATCACAGGAATATCAGCGTTATTCTGATTACTCAAAATCTCTTTCATCATGGTAGGTTCTGCAGAGATATCTCGTTAAATGCCCATTGTATAGTGGCTTTGAAAAAGTCAGGAAAAAAGCATTTCATGTATCTGGCCAATCAAGTGTATCCAGTAGATAGTATCAGTATGTATAAAGCTTATCTGGATGCGACACAAGAACTCACGGCTATCTCATCTTGGATCTGACACAAGAAAAGAATGACTGCCTGAGGTTTCGAAACAAACTGTTCCCGACAGGGTACTCTCATCCCATCGTCTACTCTGTTATAGGGGATGAAGAGAGTGAAGTCGAATTATCATACTCTCCAGGTGCTCACCACTGCCGAACCTAAGTTACGTAAAGCTATCATTTCTAATTGTAACAAAGAATTCGTGAATTGTATAAGCGAGTGTGTCTTGAACGTTCTGAACGGCAATATACGGTTATCAGGTTTCAAAACGCGCTAGCTGCAAGACCACAAGGCCGCGCTTCGCAGGGTCATCGACAGACACGTGTCTCTCTTTGGTGAAAAGATACTCGTAGTACAGCGCGGGGGATTTCTGTTGCCTCTATTGAGCTCCGTCCTACCGACGATCGCTAGCCTCATCTTACAAAACATGTAAAATAAAATCATGTTACGCAAGATGTACCCTACCCCAGCCGATCGTTTGCATGGCGACAGACCCACCCCTCTTGAGCAAAAGAAGAAGAAACGTAACCATCACCTGCATGTTTAGCGGGTTAAGAAAGTAAACATAACCGTAAGAAAAGTGCGCTAAGGTGCGTCAAAAAATGGGCGAAGCCGATATCAGACAGAAGACGAAGACGAAAATGATCGCATATTTTCTAAGACGAGTGATTCCTACCTCCTTCGCGCCAGCCAGCAAAGCTCCTCCTCTTCAAAAGACGGGATGCAGACGGACGTAACGTCTGCGATAGTTAAAAATTCCCACCACCAACTGTAATTCATTCGACTTCTATTTAGTTCAAATATGAACCCCGAAACATGAACGAGTTGATGATGCTAATGATGAAGATGATTATGATGATGACAATTTCGTAGAGGAGGAGGCCCGATCTTAAGGTAGGGAAAATTTCGATCCCGTAGCTAGTCCCTACCTGATGCCCTATGTTTAAAAGAGGTTTTTGCTTGATACAAAATATTACATGCGTAAAGACGGTAGGTAAGGATGGTAAGTGATTCTCCGATAGTGGTAGATACCGATGGCGATATCACGATTAAGCAAAGAGTGTTTAAGGGTTCGAAGGGATTGTGGGAACTCTTGCCGCGCAAGAAAGTGAATACGGAATTTATCAAAAAGGATGATCTGAAGATATATAATAAAATATTAACAATGACTAACGCGCATTTGACCAGATATCTGCCCGACGGTAACATTAATATAACACGAGGGAAAAAAATTTCGTGATGTCATTGCGCCCCTTTTTGCGAAACATAAGGGTCGCGCTGTCGAATATGCATTACGTTGTAAGTGGTCAAAATATTAATGGCTACCGCTAGCAGATTATATTACTACCAAGCCAGACCTTCTGGCTTATCGACCTTCCAGAAATCCTGCGCGGCGTCGGCGGTGAGGAGGAGAGGTACACCACAATCTGTCGGCGCTATCAATGCGCGGTTAAAGAAACAGGATGCCTATACGCTACAAGACCTCTGAGGAAGCGTTTCGCTATTAACCTTTATCCTACGGACCTTTAATTCAGACTTCGTGCTCAACTCACGAAGTTTCTCCGCGATGGCCCTTTAAATCTTGCGCGTGTTTGACAATGTACATTTATATATAATGAAATAAT
>Ga0123355_10013986_pt1 | contig 12517 bp, 4 predicted proteins | sample TergutEmb28metaG_3_FD_89872 | JGI IMG/M metagenome (GOLD analysis project Ga0123355, IMG submission 89872) | Embiratermes neotenicus P1 segment gut microbial communities from Petit-Saut dam, French Guiana - Emb289 P1 | ecosystem: Host-associated > Arthropoda: Insects > Digestive system > Gut ...
TACATACACACACATACATACACACACACATACATACATACATACATACATACATACATACATACATACATACATACATACATACATACATACATACATACATACATACATACATACATACATGCAGTGTATTATTGTTTTTATTTACTGGATTTATGAATTATAAGAACACGAAAGTTTGCAACATTAAGAGATGGAGATTCAGAATTGATTCAATTAACGTGGCGGAACCTATAAATTTGAAAGAAATAATTTACAGCAGAAAGTTGCAAGAAAAAGTGGTTCAAGTGTCATTCAGCAATAAACAAAGGCTCATTCATATCTACGTACTACACAGAAGAGTAAGAGGAATGTAGTTGAAAATATTATCAATTTTTGTATTATATATTTTACGAGATATATGAAAGAAATACGAGTACCGAGCATTGGGAGAATAAATTGACAGGGAGAACTGAAATACTGAACTTAACTTAACAGAATAGAACACATCCCGTTGTGTTATAACTCAATAGAGGAAAAAAAGATGTATGTCATCAACATCAACATAACTTACGTTCTCTTTTACAGGCTTTAGCTACTTGTTTTGGATTAAAATGTATCTAGCAACAAACCTTTATACCTCACAATTAGCAGGTATAGTGTTATGATGTTGCAACGTAAAGTAGTTCCGTTGCGTTCTTTTGAGGGATCCCACACCACAATTATCATTAAAATAAAGCTTGAATAGTAAAAGACCTATTATTAAGGTTAGAAATTATTAGAAACATTATCCGTAACGTCTAAAATAAATTATTAAAGAGTGTTAAAATTTTCAGCAGAAGCATAAGAAATAGGATAGAAATCTTACTCGTTCCATTCCGCCAAAGAGATATAGATCAACAAAAGTCTTGCACACACACACACACACACACACACACACACACACACACTTACACACACATACTAACACACACAGACACACACAAACACAAATTCCATAGGTGGATGCGCAAGGAGGACGAAGAAGGAAGACTTTTCTACTTGGAGTAACACCTGTCCGAAGGCAGTTTTCTCTACCATTAATGCCACATGGACTGGCCTGAGAACAAACCCAAGGCTCCGACATGACAGACCGGTAATTCACCCTCTGTGACAAGGCATGGCATACTATATTAACACCACGCAATAAAATCCTATGAATGGTGGTGTCGGTGGAGGTTGAGAGTGGGAGATATGAAGCAACGATCGCTACTATCATACAGTGTCGGTGGCATAATGAGTGAAATTTGGTTGGAGTGACGGTGGAAACGAACTGACAGGTGAAAACCTAATTATTCGGAGAAAGACCAAACCCACATGGACTGACCTGGGACCGAACCCGAGATCGACGATTAACGACCTGAACCATGGCGTGGCGAACAGAACTGTAGTTTTGCTGCTGTTACAGTCCACTACAGCTACTCTGGCCTATGCCACTGCACACAAAGTGCTTGTTGCTAGCGAAAATTGTCAATTCTAAAACTCGTGTGAACAGAATGGCTAGACAACTGGAGGGTAATACAGGGAATTATACTAGAGGGGAAAGCGTAACAGGAATTGTGTATGGGGTCGATCTATAGAACTGTGGCATCCTTACAGCATTCAATCTCACACAGTACTGATTACGTTGTTACTTTTTCTCTTTTGACAAATTGTTTTAAAATTCGCTAAACATGAACTTAATTCGAATTTAGGGCTTAATTTCCATCGGCTTTATGCAGCTCATTTTGTGAAATTCTGGATAGCAGCGCGTGCTGGGATCCTTCGCCAGTACCGTATAAAAATACGTTGTAACTAACCGATAAAACTCCGCGTTCACCTGCACCAGTGACACAATTTGTAGACAGAAACTGTAATACGCGGAATACGACTAAAGCCCCTACCTAAAGTAGCTTATCGGAAATAATATCATCATCAATGTGACACGTTTTCGTTATATTCTTTGACTGAAAGTTCATTTATTTCTTTCCTTCGCAGGTAGAAAGTTCAACAGAAAAGTTTAACGATATTTTTATATTTTTTATGTATCCGACAGACATAAGAACCCGTCGGATATTACTGCTTATGGCAAGCTTTGCGCTGAAGTACGGTAGGTAGGTGTCAAACTCCGGAACCACAACTGTAATGGCCGAGAGAAACTTGCCTCTCAGAGACATACTCACTCTTCGCCAAGGATAGGAAGCCCTTCTTTACCACTAAAATAACAATGAACAGTATCCAAAGCATTTAAGAATAATGACACACAAGTTCTGTCCCTGTAATTAAATTATTTGGATTAGGAATTCGAATTATATCCACAATCTACTGCAATAGTTGCACATTGCTTTAGGAGTAGGAGGCGCTTCATTCATTTGCTTCCAAAGAAAAGTACAAATAAAGCAGACGTTGCTGACGTTTGAGATTTCCACAGCGAAGGCAATGCGAATTGTGGTCTTCATTGTGATGAATCTACATAGAATAGCAGAAGGATTTTAGCGTTTCGGAGAAACCTGATGTCCCAATTTTTATAATTTAACAACAAGTTTTCAATACCTACTAACATAAATAACTATCTAACTAACTAACCACCTGACTAATTAACTAAGTAACTCCATGGGGCAGATTCCTTCCTGGAAAGCTAAGGGGCCCTCTGCTGGTCAAGGAATTCCCCGCATTTTATGAAACCCGAAGGTTCATGACCACATTCACGATCACCCAACTTATATTTGTAACAAAAACACACCAAAGCCATTCGTTAGAAACTTAAAGAGAGGGCTTTTATTTCCGGAAAGCAATAAGAACTGGCTGTTTACACCAAAAAAACACAGATGCTTTTCCTCACATATGCTTTATTTTCTTCGCTTTGCAATAATAACACTTCTTCAGGCTAGTCTGAAGTGCGTCGTGAAGTACTTTTTAAGGCCGAAATGCATTGCCAGTTGTACGATAAAACTGACTGTACGTGTTTAAGTAAAATTATTAATAAGATATACGTAAGCTTGCAGAGACATAAAAAAAATCTTTTTTAAGGCAGACAGACAGACATCAGTCTTAAATATTAATAAGGAAGAAGTTTTGTAATTATACTTTAATGGTAGTTGACATAAAATTTATCTTGCTGGCTCTCAAGGTTTTTAGCCAGGACACCTTCGTATGTTCAAACTTTAAATAATTAACCTTTTGGCGCCGGAATTACTTTTTTAAATTTTAGCACATCCTGTGTATATAATGTGAATAAAACAGGAACCAAATATGTTAGAATTATGAAACAAACTGCATTTTGAAGAGAAAAAAACGGAGAGTATATACCGTGTTTAAAATATTCAGTACCTTGTTTGTTGAATAAATATATAAAATGCAACGTTTGTAGGTTAGCGGTGCGGTACGACTACTATAGGTTTCGTTAGGCGTCAAAGGGTTAAGGGCTGCTATGCAAGATTAGGTGTTCTTGAGGTCGTGATCATGAATACTAATTTACAGCCTTCTGTAATGTGACGCCGTGCAGTCTAATAAAAATTTACTAGCTTTTATGAACCTGAACTTGGAGTCAGTAAGTTCCACCGAACCGTCCGTATATTTCTGCCACACTTCACGACGTCAGTCTCGCTAAACAATAATCGTCTGTATGTGTCAGTTTATAATCGTCCGTTTACTTACCAGTCAACAACAGGCGAAGCTACGGGCTGTGTGTCTGTGTGGGGTCTGGTTGTATGCGTGTCCTTAACTTTACTCCAAATGGGGTCAGGACCCCTCGTTTGAGAAAGCATAAGCCTTCACTTTTATTAATAGTGGTATGATAGTGTGAGGCCCCGCAGTGTAGCCGGAAAGCGTTGAACGGATTTAAGGTTTACCACTGACGTGAAGAGGTCAGTCAGGCCGACCGAGCAACAAAGCCCTCTACTAATTTCAATCGCAGTTATTGCCCTTTGCCTTCGGCCAGTTATGGTAATGTAATTGCACAAGCCCTGTCTCGCTCTTCCCCCCACCCCCCACCCCCCGACTTACTGGTCGAAAGAATTAATTTCCTCACGGATGACCTGGAACCATTTAAACCCAAAGTACTGTTAAGTTCTGTACAGCTTATTGTCCAGCAAAACACTGGACACCACAAGGTGCCTCAGTGTCCCTATCGATATCGAATTAAAACTTTCAAGAGAACTACTTATAGTGGAGTTTTGTGACATTTCAGATTTTTAAAGTAGTGACCATGAAGATTGCTGCCTTTCGGGGTGTGGCCATTTTTATTGTTGTGTACGTAATTATTTCCATTCATTATAAGATTTGACACCGTGCAGACGAGTTAGAAACTGCGCAACATTTCAGGCTTCCGCCGGGGTGTAAATGAGATCTGTGTTCTTCTGGGGTTTTATGCAGCGTAGGTTGCTAGTTTGCTAACGACGTTTCGGAACAACCGATTGGTCCTGTCTTTGAGGTCAAGTAGTCCATAAGGAATACATCCTTCTTGGGCTGTTTGACCCTTCAGGACGGGACCAATAGCTTGTACCGAAGCGTCGTTAGAAAACTGCGAAACAAGGCTGCATAAAATTCCAGAGGAACTGGTTTTTGTATATTATGAGATACACAATGTACATAGTAACATATACCATGCGAAATTTTGTAGGATTCAAGAAAGTACCCAGCTACTACATAAGGCTTACACAGTGTAAGTAAGCACCTATCTATTGTTGTCTGTAGCATCGTTAAGCATGATCGCTAGGTAATCTATTCTGGGAAATTACATCGCGTAAAGTAGTTATTAGAGGTTCAATTATTCTGGGACCTGACACATTGCGGTCTGGTTTGCATGTATGAAACAACATGACTTCATATTCCAGGAGGCATATTTCTCCATAGTCACATTTTATTTGAAACATATCGCGAGGAATATGCCAAACGAAGGCCATCTTTTAGACTTTCTGGTCAGGTAAAATTAAATTATTTATCTGATGCATGAGCACAGTGGTTACTACATGTACCACCTTGTTTAACTCACAGGTTTTGCCGAGGCATGAATTAGTGTGGATACGATAAGAAACCCCTTTTTTTGATGTTCAGGAACTGCGTTTGTGAGGTGAAGTCGCGATGCCGCATGTCGCTCTTCAGAGAGAAGTCCTAATGCCTGTCTCTTTCCTTTCGTAACCTCAAAAGTCATTCCAAAGGTCAATATCTAATTAAAATTAAAATACAATCCATCCTTCTGTATTCCAAAACCACGTAAATGGGGACAATTCCTTCAGTCACCCCAATATTACAATTTATTCCTTCTGCATTTTTATACCTTTCACATTAATTAGATGTGCTGCCGTTAGAGCAGGAGAGCAATGTGCCTGAAATCTCGTTGTGATTTGACACATAATTTTCTGGGTGCTAGCAGATTTAACGCTTGCCAGTTTCTCAGCAAAATCTTAACAAAATTTCTACTGTTCCGTGGAAAATATTAGCTCTTTGTTGTTGACAAATCAAGTTACCATTAAACCATTAGAATTTTTTTCCGAATTATAAGCTAAAGTTCTGTTGATATAATTTGGAAACCTTCCTCCCACACGTAGGGTTACGACAGCAGGAAAAGAATTTTTAAACAAAATTCAGACCAGTTTCAGAATTCATGTCGTGTCGTGGTTCAGGCAGCTGGTCACCAACTTCTCAATACAGAGATTATGTTTCGATCCCAGGACAGCCACGTGCCATTTGTGAGACAGGATTCTCTTTGAGTTCGTTAGTTCTCCCCGCCAGTTATCATTCGAGGAAGGCTCCATATCGATCGGCATTGAATACCATTTTTTGTCAGAAGGACGAGCAGGCGAAGGCTGGGAACCATTAAACAGATTAGTTCCCTCTAGTATCTAGGGGCAGCACTTGAAGGAAAGGAACATGAATATTGCTTCTTACGTTTGGAATGTTAAGCACCGTCTGTAACATGCTTGTAAAATCAATTTCATGCACGGTTAATATTCTTCCTTTTGTCTTCTCCATTCACTTATATTCCTTTTGTCTCAACTCCTTCTTTTCCTTAGGTGTATATACTCCATTTTGTATCTTCTCTTCCGTAAAATTCTGTTAGTGCAGAAATTGTATTTGTTTTATAATTGGTTTAATAAATCATTGCATTTTCACCAGTTTCACTTACTTTCTAAAAATTATTACCCTTTGTGAACTTATTTCCTTTACTTTTGTGTACTCTTTTCCATGCAAGATTTGTTTAATGATGCTGTTACTATTACTCAGTAGCAACAGTAGGCAATGGAGAGCCAATGGCGAATAATTAATTGCTAAGAATGGTTGTAAGGTGTTCACGGACTAATTTTAGGGGTTATCCCCGCAAGTTTCACGGAGAAACTACGACTACTGCAAAATCTCTAAGATAACATAGACGGTTTGAGGGCCGAGATTGAGTGCAAATCAGTGTACCTAAATTTGATGTTTTAGATTTATTATTCTGAGCAAAAATTCCAGTAATTATCGAAAACTTAATAATGGACCCAATTTTGAAAAAAATTAACTACTGGACTCATCCAAAATCATCAATCCTGCCAGCCTCTAGCCTAGGTCTTAAACCGGGATAAAAGGAAACGTGTTTAAAGTATCAAGTTTTCAAATTCCTTGAATGAGTTGTTTTAGGAGTTAGGACTCAGGTGTATAGTTGGGAGAAGGGAGCCTATTTCCGTTTTACTGCGCGGCACTAAAGGCCATTTGCTGTAAGTGCCAACTGGGGAGGTTCCAGCCGCTAAGAAGACGTTGCTTCGTATCCAAGCAAGTACTGAATATTACATACTATGGAAACGGGTGTACCCTGCTGGGAAATGTTATAGCCATTGGATACCACAAAATATTCCCTGTGTTTCAACTGTTGGCCTCTGTGCTGTGCCTGGTTTCTGAAGTAGGGAAAGCTAAAAATTTTTCATGACACACCTTATTTCATGAAACGACGCTTTAAATCTTTCACGAAGGGACATATGCTTTCCATTTACACAGATATATTATTGTCGCCTCTTCAGAATCATCAGTGCACGTAACTGACATACATAGTTCACTATTGCAAGTTTCAGCTCGAATAAGCCAGCGTCAGGTTATATGAAATATACGACACAGACTACAGGAATGAAATTCCTGGCGAAATGGAGCTAATCTGATAAAACCCATTCCATCCACACCGTCTCGTAGAAGATTATTTATTTTTTTGATTGTGAATGCATTAGTTATTTTTAATATAATTTAAATTGATTTAAATTTTTTATTTAAATTCACAACAAAACAACAATTTCCTCTGTTGTCACGCTAATATTTTCACAGACTTTTAAACGTTTAATTAATTTAACTCAGAACTGTACTATTAGTTGTAACAACAAATCTACATTATATTAACTACTAATTAAGTTTCACATTTTTTCGCTCCTAATTATGAATTTATCCATATTTAGTGATTTTCTTCTTTCTTTCTTAGTCTGATCACATTCAATGACACTCACTAGGTATCAGTCCTCTGGGTGAGTGATCGGGCAGTCGAAGAAACATCTACCGGAACAAAACACAATATTCACAAGAGACAGACATCCACTTCTCCGGCGGGATTCGAACCCGCAATTACAGCAAGCAAACAGCCGCAGACCCACTCTTTATACAGCCCGTACACTGGGATTGGCATTTGGGACTCTATTAGTCGGTTTAAAAGTTGTGCTAAATATCTGAATTATAATTTGTAAACATGACTTATTTAATTTTACATGAATTAAAGTAGATGTCATTACGTGTGGTTATTTCTGACTTCAAAAAAATTTGGTTGTTGAACTTCAAATAATTTCCGGAATTTTATACATGCTGTTGACATCTACTGATTTCAACTTTATGACCTGGAAACAGGAATCAAAATCTCAGAAGTGTTGATAAATGCTTTAATGAATGTTGTAACATACACACCATTCAGAATACATTTCGATTCCCCAATATGAAACCCATTTCAAGTTGTAAATTTCTCGGTTATTGCTGATTGCTTTCCACAGTGGGAAAACAGCGATAAATTACACGCTGAATGTTCCTGTTGGGTCAGCAGAAACCTTTCAGATTTTCGGAGGCCACAACAGTTTCCAATAGGCATTTAAATGCTGGGTTTCTACTGTATGCAGATGTTTCTCTCTATATGGATTTAACTTCAGTTTACGGAGAAGAAAAACTTCACATCGGGTTTGAAGGGCAGAGGAAATTCTATGGTTCAGATATTAGAATGTCATTTCCCACATTTAATAGTTAATTAAACATGTTATGAAATTGAAAAAAAAATTAATTTGGACGCGCTCTTTTATATGATCCTAACCCAAGATCAGAGTGAGGTAACCCGGGTTGTGGCCCATAATTGCCCTTTTTAGAGAAACCTGCTGCCACCACATTACGAACAGCACTTGCCATTTCGATTCTGAAACTTTGATTCGCGATGATATATTAAGTCTTTCGTAGTGTTATGACACAGGGAAGATAGCTATAAAAGGACACTGTTAATTCTGATGTATGGTTTGTTGTAAAGTACGCCTATTAGAGTGATGTGTTTTTAAGAAAATATATTCTCGCTTCCTATGAGTTGCAGATAATTTTAGTTAATAAATGATATCTATATATGCCCTTATTGCAAGTAACGTAGCCTTATAGACAGTAAATTAGCAAAACGTAGGTGCAGTATACAAATAAGAAACTTGTTACTCTTAACGCCATAAAAATGAATTGGTTGCGTGGAGGCATAAATCCACTTATTCTGAACCTAGGCACTCGATTACACTGAGTGGTCAACTGCACTCTCCGGGAAAAGGGCTATAGGAAGCCACTGAATACGAGGTAAGACGATAATAGTAAAATAGATCTTAAGAAAATAAGGAGGAAGAGTGTGTACTAGTTATGTTCTCTATAATAGGAATATGTCTAAATACACAAGCTTATTATGTTGAACACAACACAGGTTTTGTTTACATTGAAGTTGTGTCTTTACATGTATTTTACATATTTCGGCATTTTTAGGGTTACATGTGGCATGTCAACAAAAATGTTTATAAAGGGAAATATAATAAAGTTAAATAAAAATTGTGTTTTACTTTATTTTATTGTATTTTATTTTCCTTTATGTGATTTTTACATTGACATGTCTGATGATGGCCTAAGAAAAGGCTGAAACATGTTGCATGCATGTAAAGACACAACTTGTAATTAAAATAAAACCTGTGTTGTGTTCAACCGGGATACATCGTACACTTGGGAGAAAGTTATTGTTCCTCGGGGTTCCAAAGGAGGCGGGGAAATTTAGAACTTAAGAGCGACTCATAATTTGAATACGTACTTTCGTGTTGGATGAGATGCGAGGGGCATATAGCTCGCATGGGAAGAGGAGAGTTTTATCCAAAGTTTCGGCAGGGAAACCTCAGGGAATTTGGAAGACCCAAGGGTAGCTGGGAGGATAATATTAAGATGGATCTTCAGGAAGTGGGGTGGTTGGCAAAGACTGGATTGATCTGGCTCTGGATAGGGACAGGTGGCGGGCTCTTGTAAACGCGGTGTTGAACCTTCGGGTTTCATAAAATGCAGGAATTTCTTGACTAGCTGAGAAACTCTTAACTTCTCAAGAAGGACTTTGCTGCTTGGCGTAATTAAGTAAGTTTGGTCTCTGAGATTCACTTAATTAGAGTAATGTCTGTAATTTAGACAAAGGTAGACCAACACCCAAAATTCTGAAGAATATTTCATGAAATTATCGATGTTATAAAAGTAAGTCGAGTCTTTCGTTCGTAACGTTTCATTACTTCTGTATCCTAATGTGTTTTGTAGTGAAAGACACTAAAGACATTCTCCTGGAGTTCTGGATAAAATTACTAACAAGTTTGCAGTTTGCATGCTGCTGTTTTTTTAGAACTCTAAAATATTTATTACGATTTTTATTCGACAGGACAAAAGTTCCGTCCTTGCATGCACGATTTGACTCAATTGTACAGGAAATTAAATGTTTTTGTTCACAAGCTTATTTGTAGGTATTTGAGCATAAGAAATGAACGGTTGTATTATGTAAGTTCACAAAGACATATTCATCGATTAAATGTTTCTTGTTACAGAGGTTAAAACCGGATAGCACCGTCTGCAAAAGAGGACGTGAACAAGGAGATATCTACACCTACACTTGAGGACATTAAATATGTATACATTAGGAAATAAATACCTTTTCAGGTTTTCAAAGAGAAGAATGTTCAGGTTATAACAATGTAGCTTTTGACGCTATTGGTTGAACAGACGTTTCGGAGGGAGCTATTGCCTCAATATTCAGGGTCGAAATAGTTGAGTTCCATTTGTTGTTGAAGTTCTAGGTTTAACTTCACTACAATTATGAAATATAGGCTTAGTTTAAAAATTATTGTGCCGTCTATCACTTTCATTTAATTCTATCTAATATCTTAAGAGGAACAGAACCTGGGCTTAGTTTCCTGTACTGTATTATTTTCGAAACGTTTTCGTTACAATAAATTCTTACCCAGTTACGCACGTATTATACCCGACATTCGTACAGAAAGTTTATAGTTCTTCATACAAAGCGTCCTTTATTGTTGTAAAATTCACCTAGAGTAAAAGAACTACACATTTAAGTAAGCATCTTCCGTATCAAGCCATATGAAAATTTTATACAATAACTCCTGAAAATGTGGGCTAAATATGTAACCAAAATGTAACTACCGTTTAAAACTCAGCAGTTCTTATATAGATTAGGTAGTTTAACCGTTTGACGCCTAACGACGGCTATAGTGGTCGTACCGCACCGCTAACCTCTAAACGTTGCCTTTTATATATTTATTCAACAAATACAGGTACTGGTTATTTTAAACATGGTATAAACTCTCCGTTCTTTCCTCTTCAAAATGCAGTTTGTTTCATAAACCTAGCGTATTTGGTTCCCGTATTATTTACATTTTACTCGGATATACAGAGTGTGCTAAAATTAAAAAAATAATTCCGGCGCCAAATGTTAAGACACTTATTTGCACCGTAAGGAAACACACTGTTTGCTTCTTGTAAATAGGACTACGTGTTCTAATAAGGTTTGGGATAAATGCTGCTGTGATTCCGAAAATAAACGAACCCACAAACGTAGTTTCTGCCTGGGCGACAGGCTGAATTATCGAACCTTAAATGTGTCACACATAGACAAAACTCAATTACATGAGATCAAATATTAAGGTACACAATTATTACTATGTTTACGTACGTTTATAAGTAAACAGGGGTTTTCCGTTTATGAAGCGAAAATACATTTCCAGCAGACTAGCTCAGCAGTTATTTAAAACAAAACACTTCAAAAGCTCAAATGGTTTAAAAGGGTGTTAAATTCTTGGAAGCAAGTTTAGAATTTTAAAACTAAAATCCAAATTTCGGGCCGTATTTCAGAGCAAATATTCTGTACCTCCTTTACAAAGACCAATTGGTTAATGCAGTTAAGGGAAATATTAGCTACGTTATTTTAAGCATAGCAAAACACATAAATACACGTTAAGGGTAAATTTACGGTTTTAAATCCTGGAATAATGGCTAGGTGGAGGGGTCATTACTATTAGAAGTTGGAAAATATAAATAAATTTGGGGTCATTGCAATTTGAAAATAAAGTTTTAAAATAGATACAAAATTAAAAAAAAAAACATGTTGACAATTCCTGAAATTATATAAATGGTTGATACAACTAATGCGAGAAGAATTTTACCTTTTAAGTTTGTGGTCTAATCCCAAAAAACAAGTGGAATGAAGCGGGTTTCTAATTCATCTTCTCTCAAACAGCAAGTCCAGATTTTCCCGTACTGCGACATCTGCCCTAAATCAACCAGCCTAAATCTCTTTTCGGTATCGAAACCTAACACGTGGTAACCACTACAAAAATCCGTGTGAAGAGAATGGGCAAACAACTGGAATAGAATACAAGGAAGAACGCTGTAACGGAAAGCGTAACAGCTGAAGAGAAAACTAATGAGTCCAATTCACTGAACTTCCCTCTTCGTCGTCAGGATATTAAGTGTTCTCGTGTATAATAAATGTCGAAAAGTGTTTCGGTTCCTACACGCAATTAGACAGTAAGCGTTGTAATGTGAAAGAAACCAGTGATTATAAGTGCTTCACAAGTAGCTTCATTAAACAAATTTGCAGTAGATTTTTAAACAACTGTAGCTTCACTGGCTGGGACTACACATTGGGTGCAGTTATCTGCAAATGACCTGAAACACGCAAAGCATCCATTACAACACGCAGAACTCAACTGTTTATCGCCACCAGCTCTTAATGACACCGAAAATAAACAGAAGTTCATCCCTACTTCTTCAATGTTTTGTTTCGCACTTCCAAGCGCACTGGTTGTTATAGTGTATCAAATATATGAAAACAAGAACATATGCATCTTATGTTTATGGGACCGTGCATCATCTTTATAGTACAGTAAAGAGAAAACCAACTTGATGCCACTTATTTTATTATTTATTCAATACTCATTCAATGCTCAACATGTTTCGGCCGTTAATA
>Ga0123355_10013987_pt1 | contig 12516 bp, 6 predicted proteins | sample TergutEmb28metaG_3_FD_89872 | JGI IMG/M metagenome (GOLD analysis project Ga0123355, IMG submission 89872) | Embiratermes neotenicus P1 segment gut microbial communities from Petit-Saut dam, French Guiana - Emb289 P1 | ecosystem: Host-associated > Arthropoda: Insects > Digestive system > Gut ...
CAATCTTGCAAAGGAGCGTCCATGTTTTCGCCCTAGTTGCTGCCACTCGACTGAAGGCAGAGTGCTGTACTGCACATGGCTGAACTCTTCAATAGGCATTGTCAACACTGCGCAATGCGCCAGTTCCTTTCTGTCCCGGTTACAGCGTAATTAAAAAAAAAATCTTTACTTTTTGATTCACTCTCGTATTTTCATCGCTTTTACTCACACAAGACGTTTTGACCACTCAAATGTGTGCGCACCGATTTGGTGAATCTCACGATCACGTTTTGCCCGGGCGCTGTCACATTTCTACCGAGAGTCACAACATACTTTCTGGGTGTTCTGCATATTACCGACGGTCGAGGTAACCGTAACTACATCACGAAGATGGAACAAGCCAGAAATAGCTTACACCCTGATGCCGATGATGATGATGAAGATCGATTTTTTAAAGACACTGACACATTTCGTGTCTCGTGTGCCAGAAACTGTTGGAATTAATTTATTTTTCTGGAAAACAAGTTCCAGTTTCACCTAGAGATGTCACTGTCTCGCCCATTAAACGCGCTGTCTACACTTGTTCTCCGATACTTACACACAAAATGAGGACAAATTAAATACGTAACGTCTCTTTCCTTAGTGCTATCGATTGAAGTTGTTTGAAAACAGGGTGCTGGGAAACTATTTAGACCTTAGGGAAGGCAATAGTAGGAGGTCGACAAAAATTCGTAACGAGGAGCTGCAGATGTCGTCAAATGATGGAAGAGACAGGCTGGACGTGTAGCAAGCACGTCAGCAGTGACAAGTTTAAAACATATTTGCCGGACACCCTGTGCCATTTGCAGAACCTGTGTGTATATGGTAAGATAATGTTACGGATTGGATAACAGGGGATCAATTTATTGACCAGCTAAGCGACCACTAGATTCTCGAGAAGAAAATGTTGCAGATGAGGATGCCTTGATGTGCTACAAATCTTATGGTTTACAACTCCACGAAAACTGACGTAACTATAAAGCACAATAGTATATGTCACATTTTGTGCTCTATGTTTGATACCTAGGCCAGGCGTAGGTGCATTGATGGGCTCGAACTAATGTCCTTCAGATATGTAAGGCCACCTTACGAAGTACTGCTGCAGCTTCGGTAATATTACAGTGTTAATTTAGGTTGACAGGTGGATTCGAAGTTGTATTGCGAAGTCAAAATTTTAGTGTTACATGCAAAATCTGAATAAAGCAGCACATTGAATTTCGTCGTGATGAAGTTCTGCCATCGTACCTACATGGGTGCTGATAAGTCCTTAGCCCGACCAGGAAGGAAACAAGCTACATTCCCCGCATTTTATGGAACTTGGGAGGTTCATTACCACATTCACAAGAGTCCACCACCTGTCCCTACCCTAGCCAAATCAATCTATTCCTCTGCCCATCAAACGTTTGATAGGCGCGGCTTGTTTCCTTGCTGGTCGGGCTAAGGACGTATCAGCACTCCGGTATATAGGGTACCAGTTGATTTTGCGTTGTTATTTGAGGGGATCCGGAAGGGTCCGTTCAAATTCTTCATCACAATCTACACGTCAAACGTTCCGTGAGAAGAAATGTACACCCGTTTTCTAATTATTTTCTTTCAGATCGCCTAAAATGAATATTCAAGCAGCGAACGAAGGCAAAGGAAAATTCTATAAACTCTTGTTCACTAAACGAAGTGTTATCGAAACAGTGTTAGACATTACTTTAATATGGCAGCATTAGACCAGGGTTTCTCAGGCCTTCTGGTTACACAAATCCCCCACAAAATCTCACAAATTTTGCGGACACCTCACCAACTTATCCCAACTCCAGGTTTCGTTTAAAGTTGGAAAAGCCTTTACTAAGTCAGCGTAAACAGTTGTTACAAAAACAGCAATAGCAGTAATGACACTAAACCGTAGAGATTAGAGGAAAACAAATGTAGAAGGACTCAGTATAATCACGGCGAATGTGTTTGCCACACGGGCCCATGGTTGAAAAACACAAGTAGATCGTTTAATGCTTTCTATACGACTTGTGAGAAAGTGGCAGTTTTAAACTGTAGGCTTATATGAGGCCTATAGGCCAGTTGACTTTTTATGTACAGGTAGTCTTCATTTATAGGCTGATATGAAAAACAAGTGGAAATCCAAATACTTTGAGCATATTTATAAACCAGAAAACCCCACAAATTCAGTAAAATTTTCTAAAGACATGTTTTGGAAGATTGTACCCCATTTTCGAGCCAAAAAAAAATCCGTTTTATAGGGAGTGACTCATGCAGAATTTTGGTGGAGAAATCACTCTGAAATCGAATGCTTTCATGCGATCACGAAGATGAATTTCCCGCAAGGGGCAAGACATATTTCCGTACTTCAAAGGGTCCGGACCGGCTCTGCGGCGCACGCAGCCTCCGGTTCAATGAACACCGTGTTTCTTTCCCAGGGGTAAAGACGCAGGGGCGTGAGGTTGACCACTCATCGCCATCTAGCGCCGAGGTGAAGAATGAATGTAGCTATACCTCTAATACCTCTTGTGTATATTCACGCTTTTACGTGTCTTCCTTCGGTGCTGTATATTTTGATAATAGGAGTGGATGAAATTGGTCGAGTGTCGCGTTAAATTGCGGACTTTGGGTATTAGTGTCGGACCTTCCAGGTCTGCCACTGCAGTATTAGTTGTGTCCAACCACAAAGGTGCAATGCTTGATTTAGAATGCGAAGTGCTTTGAATACCATTCAGATATGAACCGCGGTAGGCTGTACTCGATAGCCCTGTCGCTGGAGGCGGTATTAGGACCGTATGGAGACGCAAGGAAACGGTAGAATGGAACGATTGTCAATTACCTTACGTCAGAGTATACATACAACTGCACTGTAGAGTTCGAAAAGTTCTTTAGCATATCCCAGCTGGGGGGGGGGGGGGAATAGAAACAAACGGGAAAAAGTAGGAGGAAAGGACAAAATAAAATGTTGAATAATGTAAGTAATGGCGAGGAAGATGGGAGGATAAAGAAAGGACGCGATGAAGGAGAGAGAAGACAGCAGAATGACAAGGCAATTTGGCTGAATAATAGCGGAAAGGAAATTAATAAACGTGAATAACCGTGACGAAATGTGAGTGAATGAACGCGTTCTGAAGTACTCCTTGAATTCTGTTTCAGCTTTTGTACTAAAACTATGTCCTTTATACAAACTTTATTGAAAGTAGTTGTTTATTAATATCTGAATGATTGATTGCCGGAAATAACATTTTTAGCTCTTCAGAATTTTAATATTAGTGGATCATAGAGAGAGAGAGAAACTAATGAAATTTTGTGACAACGCACAAGTACTGAGGCACTCAATCTGCGAAGCAATAATAAAACGATATTATTTTCCTGTGATGTTTAAAGAACTAATTTATAGTCCGGGGGTTTTAATTGTTAACCATTTCCCTTTGTATTAACTAAGTTCTCTTAGACAAAGGAAATTGCGTTCTCAAAGCGAAAGGGACGACTTGAGTAGAGTCAAAATATTTTTAGTAACAGACAGTAATGATGATTGGGGATGTGACTGGATCACATAGTGTATATCCATGCAGTGATCGCTGGAGGGTCCATTTGTAGGATATGGAAAGATAAGTTGTAGCTCGTAAACTTGTTGGCGGGCGTGGCTGAGTGGATCGGCCAGCTGTTCTGACGTGAGGACAGATGTGATGGAGACAGCAAATCCTCATAACCTTCTGGCAGGACCCCGCAAATTAGAAAATGTCCGAGTCTTATTTTGCGAACGGTGTTATAATCTTCCGCTGCAATCAGACGAGGTCCAACGGGGCGTGAATAGAAAGGCTGGGCCGATGAGAGCGGACTCAGACCCAACAGAATTTTTTTTTTTTTTTCCGGCGGCCCTTCCCAGCAAGGGCGGACCGGCTAAAATTCTTTACACTAAATCGGAAGACTGTCAGTTGCAGTAGGACTTGGGCTTGCTTTGAAAGGGTTAATTTTGGTTATCGACAAATAATTATACGTCAGAGGAAGGCGAAAACATAAGTAGCATAATTGGGCCATTGCCTCCCTTCCGGATCGCCGGGCTCCGGCAAATTTAAAGGCTTCCCCACCCGCTATCTCGTCGGCAAGCTGCCAAGGAACTTCTCCACGGATGAGGAATATTATGACAACTTCGTCCATGTATTGGTCCAGGGTGTGGGAATATATTAATCAACACCTCTTACAAGATGACTGACGCTCGAAGCGGTACCGGATAACACGTGACATTATTTCGACCCACATCTGTCGCCACAAGATACACCTACAGGCGTCGGACATATGCTCGCGGTGTACCCAAATGGACACTCTGATCTGTCGAAGGATTTCATGCGGAAAGACTACATTGGTATGGCAATTGATGCGAATGAAGGCGGAATTCATGTCGGAGACTGATCTTTCGATATATTCCAGGTTCTTGACTGGGCTTTCAAAGCTTTTGTTTTCGGCCCTGGTTCAAACAGAGTGCTGTACTCTGGCTCTTATCCAGTACGGTACACTATGCCGTCAATAGTCGGAATGTCGTATCTATTTTGGATTACGTGGGCTTTGTGGGATGGGGGAGAGGAGAGGCCTGTACAGGGTTTTGGCGGGGAAACCAGAGGGAAAGAGACCACTTGGGAGACCCAAGCGTAGATGGGAGGATAATATTAAATAGATCTTCAGGAAGTGGAATATGGGGATATGGATTGGATCGAGCTGGCTCAGGATAGGGACAGCTGGCGGACACTTGTAAATGCGGTAATGAACATTCGGTTTCCATAAAATGCGGGGAATTTCGTGACTGGCTTAAAACCGGTTAGCTTCTTAACCTTTTGGCGCCGGAATTATTTTTTTTTAATTTTAGCACATCCTGTATATAAAACGTGAATAAAACAGGAACCAAATATGTTAGAATTATGAAACAAACTACATTTTGAAGAGAAAATAAACGGAGAGTATATCCCATGTTTAAAATATTCAGTACTTGTATTTGTTGAATTTATATATAAAATGCAACGTTTAGAGGTTAGCGGTGCGGTACGACCACTATAGGGGTCGTTAGGGGTCAAACGGTTAAGAAGGACTGTGCTGCATGGACTAAGGACATTCTGAGAAGGGTCCTGTGGAAAACCTACAGGTGGGGGGACCGTGCCGTGACCTGCGGGAGGTGTGTGCGTGTTTACACTTGAAATCTTTTTCCATACTAGTTTTAAGGCAAAGCACAAGACGTGGACCGTTTGCCGACGATAAGCAGGCGACAACCACACATGAGGGTGTGTTTCTTCTGGGCTGTATAGCAGTGATGATGCATGTCGATACATGGAGCATGCGAACGGAACTTTTATGTCGAATGAATGGTAGATCAGTTTTAAAAGAGTGGTTGAGTCTCCTGATTCGTATTTGGCTGGCCCTGGCCTCCGGTGGCAGGCCAAGAAACCATTCATCATCTCAAACAAGTCAGGCAATGTACTTATAACGTAACACTGAGGCGCGTTCGTGCAAACATTGAAGCTGTGGAAAAGCAATCGTTATTGCATATTCCGAAAGTGCGTGTTTGTAGCCTTAGGTACCCCATCGTAAACTGCGCATGCGCCACATTTTATTGTCTGTGGCTTGTTTGGTTCCACCATATTTTTTTTTTCCACATTTTCTCATAAAGGACATGTTTTTCGGGGGAAAAAAATTTACTAAATATAAAATGTGTTTTTCTCTACAAGTTCACTCGCCAACAAATGCGCTATTTATTAATTGGTTAAAAGTGTTAGGTAGGTAAAGCAGTCCCGTTACAGGCCTGGAGTGGCCCAGAGGGGTCCAGGAAGTTAAGGTTCCCAGATTTCATGACAACGGCACAGGATGGTGGTAAAGTTGTCAGCCTTACGCACCGGTCGTCGTTACCCCCAGGAAATGCTCCTGGTACTCATTTCTGTTAGGGACTGAGTCGACCCCAGGGCCATAGTGCGATAGGAAGGATTTTGTGTCAATGAAAAATTCAAATGACACAATCTGGGATCGAACCAGCGACCTTCCGATTTGTAGCACAGCACCTTAACCACTGTGCTACCGCGGTCCACCCGTTAAGATTTTTAAATTTATATTAAAATACACAATGATATCGCTCCTACATGCTTCGGTCTTTAATGACCATCATCAGGGAGCTTTATCTCTACCTAACTAAAGTTATATTTATATTAAAACACTCGGTAAAATTACGTCGTTATACAAATTAGGTGATGTGGCAGCGTGTGGTAGAGCGGCATGCATGCCGCTCTACCACACGCTGCCACATCACCTAATTTGTATAACGACGTAATTTTACCGAGTGTTTTAATATAAATATAACTTTAGTTAGGTAGAGATAAAGCTCCCTGATGATGGTCATTAAAGACCGAAGCATGTAGGAGCGATATCATTGTGTATTTTAATATAAATTTAAAAATCTTAACGGGTGGACCGCGGTAGCACAGTGGTTAAGGTGCTGTGCTACAAATCGGAAGGTCGCTGGTTCGATCCCAGATTGTGTCATTTGAATTTTTCATTGACACAAAATCCTTCCTATCGCACTATGGCCCTGGGGTCGACTCAGTCCCTAACAGAAATGAGTACCAGGAGCATTTCCTGGGGGTAACGACGACCGGTGCGTAAGGCTGACAACTTTACCACCATCCTGTGCCGTTGTCATGAAATCTGGGAACCTTAACTTCCTGGACCCCTCTGGGCCACTCCAGGCCTGTAACGGGACTGCTTTACCTACCTAACACTTTTAACCAATTAATAAATAGCGCATTTGTTGGCGAGTGAACTTGTAGAGAAAAACACATTTTATATTTAGTAAATTTTTTTCCCCCGAAAAACATGTCCTTTATGAGAAAATGTGGAAAAAAAAAATATGGTGGAACCAAACAAGCCACAGACAATAAAATGTGGCGCATGCGCAGTTTACGATGGGGTACCTAAGGCTACAAACACGCACTTTCGGAATATGCAATAACGATTGCTTTTCCACAGCTTCAATGTTTGCACGAACGCGCCTCAGTGTTACGTTATAAGTACATTGCCTGACTTGTTTGAGATGATGAATGGTTTCTTGGCCTGCCACCGGAGGCCAGGGCCAGCCAAATACGAATCAGGAGACTCAACCACTCTTTTAAAACTGATCTACCATTCATTCGACATAAAAGTTCCGTTCGCATGCTCCATGTATCGACATGCATCATCACTGCTATACAGCCCAGAAGAAACACACCCTCATGTGTGGTTGTCGCCTGCTTATCGTCGGCAAACGGTCCACGTCTTGTGCTTTGCCTTAAAACTAGTATGGAAAAAGATTTCAAGTGTAAACACGCACACACCTCCCGCAGGTCACGGCACGGTCCCCCCACCTGTAGGTTTTCCACAGGACCCTTCTCAGAATGTCCTTAGTCCATGCAGCACAGTCCTTCTTAACCGTTTGACCCCTAACGACCCCTATAGTGGTCGTACCGCACCGCTAACCTCTAAACGTTGCATTTTATATATAAATTCAACAAATACAAGTACTGAATATTTTAAACATGGGATATACTCTCCGTTTATTTTCTCTTCAAAATGTAGTTTGTTTCATAATTCTAACATATTTGGTTCCTGTTTTATTCACGTTTTATATACAGGATGTGCTAAAATTAAAAAAAAATAATTCCGGCGCCAAAAGGTTAAGAAGCTAACCGGTTTTAAGCCAGTCACGAAATTCCCCGCATTTTATGGAAACCGAATGTTCATTACCGCATTTACAAGTGTCCGCCAGCTGTCCCTATCCTGAGCCAGCTCGATCCAATCCATATCCCCATATTCCACTTCCTGAAGATCTATTTAATATTATCCTCCCATCTACGCTTGGGTCTCCCAAGTGGTCTCTTTCCCTCTGGTTTCCCCGCCAAAACCCTGTACAGGCCTCTCCTCTCCCCCATCCCACAAAGCCCACGTAATCCAAAATAGATACGACATTCCGACTATTGACGGCATAGTGTACCGTACTGGATAAGAGCCAGAGTACAGCACTCTGTTTGAACCAGGGCCGAAAACAAAAGCTTTGAAAGCCCAGTCAAGAACCTGGAATATATCGAAAGATCAGTCTCCGACATGAATTCCGCCTTCATTCGCATCAATTGCCATACCAATGTAGTCTTTCCGCATGAAATCCTTCGACAGATCAGAGTGTCCATTTGGGTACACCGCGAGCATATGTCCGACGCCTGTAGGTGTATCTTGTGGCGACAGATGTGGGTCGAAATAATGTCACGTGTTATCCGGTACCGCTTCGAGCGTCAGTCATCTTGTAAGAGGTGTTGATTAATATATTCCCACACCCTGGACCAATACATGGACGAAGTTGTCATAATATTCCTCATCCGTGGAGAAGTTCCTTGGCAGCTTGCCGACGAGATAGCGGGTGGGGAAGCCTTTAAATTTGCCGGAGCCCGGCGATCCGGAAGGGAGGCAATGGCCCAATTATGCTACTTATGTTTTCGCCTTCCTCTGACGTATAATTATTTGTCGATAACCAAAATTAACCCTTTCAAAGCAAGCCCAAGTCCTACTGCAACTGACAGTCTTCCGATTTAGTGTAAAGAATTTTAGCCGGTCCGCCCTTGCTGGGAAGGGCCGCCGGAAAAAAAAAAAAAAATTCTGTTGGGTCTGAGTCCGCTCTCATCGGCCCAGCCTTTCTATTCACGCCCCGTTGGACCTCGTCTGATTGCAGCGGAAGATTATAACACCGTTCGCAAAATAAGACTCGGACATTTTCTAATTTGCGGGGTCCTGCCAGAAGGTTATGAGGATTTGCTGTCTCCATCACATCTGTCCTCACGTCAGAACAGCTGGCCGATCCACTCAGCCACGCCCGCCAACAAGTTTACGAGCTACAACTTATCTTTCCATATCCTACAAATGGACCCTCCAGCGATCACTGCATGGATATACACTATGTGATCCAGTCACATCCCCAATCATCATTACTGTCTGTTACTAAAAATATTTTGACTCTACTCAAGTCGTCCCTTTCGCTTTGAGAACGCAATTTCCTTTGTCTAAGAGAACTTAGTTAATACAAAGGGAAATGGTTAACAATTAAAACCCCCGGACTATAAATTAGTTCTTTAAACATCACAGGAAAATAATATCGTTTTATTATTGCTTCGCAGATTGAGTGCCTCAGTACTTGTGCGTTGTCACAAAATTTCATTAGTTTCTCTCTCTCTCTATGATCCACTAATATTAAAATTCTGAAGAGCTAAAAATGTTATTTCCGGCAATCAATCATTCAGATATTAATAAACAACTACTTTCAATAAAGTTTGTATAAAGGACATAGTTTTAGTACAAAAGCTGAAACAGAATTCAAGGAGTACTTCAGAACGCGTTCATTCACTCACATTTCGTCACGGTTATTCACGTTTATTAATTTCCTTTCCGCTATTATTCAGCCAAATTGCCTTGTCATTCTGCTGTCTTCTCTCTCCTTCATCGCGTCCTTTCTTTATCCTCCCATCTTCCTCGCCATTACTTACATTATTCAACATTTTATTTTGTCCTTTCCTCCTACTTTTTCCCGTTTGTTTCTATTCCCCCCCCCCCCCCAGCTGGGATATGCTAAAGAACTTTTCGAACTCTACAGTGCAGTTGTATGTATACTCTGACGTAAGGTAATTGACAATCGTTCCATTCTACCGTTTCCTTGCGTCTCCATACGGTCCTAATACCGCCTCCAGCGACAGGGCTATCGAGTACAGCCTACCGCGGTTCATATCTGAATGGTATTCAAAGCACTTCGCATTCTAAATCAAGCATTGCACCTTTGTGGTTGGACACAACTAATACTGCAGTGGCAGACCTGGAAGGTCCGACACTAATACCCAAAGTCCGCAATTTAACGCGACACTCGACCAATTTCATCCACTCCTATTATCAAAATATACAGCACCGAAGGAAGACACGTAAAAGCGTGAATATACACAAGAGGTATTAGAGGTATAGCTACATTCATTCTTCACCTCGGCGCTAGATGGCGATGAGTGGTCAACCTCACGCCCCTGCGTCTTTACCCCTGGGAAAGAAACACGGTGTTCATTGAACCGGAGGCTGCGTGCGCCGCAGAGCCGGTCCGGACCCTTTGAAGTACGGAAATATGTCTTGCCCCTTGCGGGAAATTCATCTTCGTGATCGCATGAAAGCATTCGATTTCAGAGTGATTTCTCCACCAAAATTCTGCATGAGTCACTCCCTATAAAACGGATTTTTTTTTGGCTCGAAAATGGGGTACAATCTTCCAAAACATGTCTTTAGAAAATTTTACTGAATTTGTGGGGTTTTCTGGTTTATAAATATGCTCAAAGTATTTGGATTTCCACTTGTTTTTCATATCAGCCTATAAATGAAGACTACCTGTACATAAAAAGTCAACTGGCCTATAGGCCTCATATAAGCCTACAGTTTAAAACTGCCACTTTCTCACAAGTCGTATAGAAAGCATTAAACGATCTACTTGTGTTTTTCAACCATGGGCCCGTGTGGCAAACACATTCGCCGTGATTATACTGAGTCCTTCTACATTTGTTTTCCTCTAATCTCTACGGTTTAGTGTCATTACTGCTATTGCTGTTTTTGTAACAACTGTTTACGCTGACTTAGTAAAGGCTTTTCCAACTTTAAACGAAACCTGGAGTTGGGATAAGTTGGTGAGGTGTCCGCAAAATTTGTGAGATTTTGTGGGGGATTTGTGTAACCAGAAGGCCTGAGAAACCCTGGTCTAATGCTGCCATATTAAAGTAATGTCTAACACTGTTTCGATAACACTTCGTTTAGTGAACAAGAGTTTATAGAATTTTCCTTTGCCTTCGTTCGCTGCTTGAATATTCATTTTAGGCGATCTGAAAGAAAATAATTAGAAAACGGGTGTACATTTCTTCTCACGGAACGTTTGACGTGTAGATTGTGATGAAGAATTTGAACGGACCCTTCCGGATCCCCTCAAATAACAACGCAAAATCAACTGGTACCCTATATACCGGAGTGCTGATACGTCCTTAGCCCGACCAGCAAGGAAACAAGCCGCGCCTATCAAACGTTTGATGGGCAGAGGAATAGATTGATTTGGCTAGGGTAGGGACAGGTGGTGGACTCTTGTGAATGTGGTAATGAACCTCCCAAGTTCCATAAAATGCGGGGAATGTAGCTTGTTTCCTTCCTGGTCGGGCTAAGGACTTATCAGCACCCATGTAGGTACGATGGCAGAACTTCATCACGACGAAATTCAATGTGCTGCTTTATTCAGATTTTGCATGTAACACTAAAATTTTGACTTCGCAATACAACTTCGAATCCACCTGTCAACCTAAATTAACACTGTAATATTACCGAAGCTGCAGCAGTACTTCGTAAGGTGGCCTTACATATCTGAAGGACATTAGTTCGAGCCCATCAATGCACCTACGCCTGGCCTAGGTATCAAACATAGAGCACAAAATGTGACATATACTATTGTGCTTTATAGTTACGTCAGTTTTCGTGGAGTTGTAAACCATAAGATTTGTAGCACATCAAGGCATCCTCATCTGCAACATTTTCTTCTCGAGAATCTAGTGGTCGCTTAGCTGGTCAATAAATTGATCCCCTGTTATCCAATCCGTAACATTATCTTACCATATACACACAGGTTCTGCAAATGGCACAGGGTGTCCGGCAAATATGTTTTAAACTTGTCACTGCTGACGTGCTTGCTACACGTCCAGCCTGTCTCTTCCATCATTTGACGACATCTGCAGCTCCTCGTTACGAATTTTTGTCGACCTCCTACTATTGCCTTCCCTAAGGTCTAAATAGTTTCCCAGCACCCTGTTTTCAAACAACTTCAATCGATAGCACTAAGGAAAGAGACGTTACGTATTTAATTTGTCCTCATTTTGTGTGTAAGTATCGGAGAACAAGTGTAGACAGCGCGTTTAATGGGCGAGACAGTGACATCTCTAGGTGAAACTGGAACTTGTTTTCCAGAAAAATAAATTAATTCCAACAGTTTCTGGCACACGAGACACGAAATGTGTCAGTGTCTTTAAAAAATCGATCTTCATCATCATCATCGGCATCAGGGTGTAAGCTATTTCTGGCTTGTTCCATCTTCGTGATGTAGTTACGGTTACCTCGACCGTCGGTAATATGCAGAACACCCAGAAAGTATGTTGTGACTCTCGGTAGAAATGTGACAGCGCCCGGGCAAAACGTGATCGTGAGATTCACCAAATCGGTGCGCACACATTTGAGTGGTCAAAACGTCTTGTGTGAGTAAAAGCGATGAAAATACGAGAGTGAATCAAAAAGTAAAGATTTTTTTTTTAATTACGCTGTAACCGGGACAGAAAGGAACTGGCGCATTGCGCAGTGTTGACAATGCCTATTGAAGAGTTCAGCCATGTGCAGTACAGCACTCTGCCTTCAGTCGAGTGGCAGCAACTAGGGCGAAAACATGGACGCTCCTTTGCAAGATTG
>Ga0123355_10013988_pt1 | contig 12516 bp, 8 predicted proteins | sample TergutEmb28metaG_3_FD_89872 | JGI IMG/M metagenome (GOLD analysis project Ga0123355, IMG submission 89872) | Embiratermes neotenicus P1 segment gut microbial communities from Petit-Saut dam, French Guiana - Emb289 P1 | ecosystem: Host-associated > Arthropoda: Insects > Digestive system > Gut ...
AGGTCTTATATAAGATTCTCATTGAGTTTGGTATCCCTAGGAAACTTGTAAGTTTAATAAAGATGAGTCTGACTGAAACATATAGCAGAGTCCAGGTGGGCAAGAATGTGTCTGACAGGTTCCTTATTAGGAATGGTTTGAAAAAAGGAGACGCTCTAACACGAATGCTTTTTAACTTTGCTTTAGAGTACGCCATTAGGAGGATTCAGGTAAATCAGGATGGTTTGAAACTAAATGGTACACACCAGCTTCTGGCTTATGCCAATGATGTTATTATACTGGGAGGAAGCATACGTGTACATACACTAAAGGAAAATGCAGAAGCTTTAGTAACTGCTACTAGGGAAATTGGACTGGAAGTAAGTGCTGATAAAACTAAGTACATGGTCATGTCTCGAGATCAGAATGCAGGACGAATTCACAGTGTGAGGATTGATAATAGTACCTGCGACAGGGTGGAAGAGTTTAAATATTTGGGAACAACTTTAACAAATCCAAATTCTATTGCGGAAGAAATTAAGAGCAGATTGAGGTTAGGAAATGCTTGCTATAATTCGGTGCAGAATCTTTTTTCTTCAAGGTTGCTATCCAAAAATTTAAAGATCAAGATATATAGAACTATAATTTTGCCTGTTGTTTCTTATGGGTGTGAAACTTGGTCGTTGACACTGCGGGAGGAAAGGAATCTGAGGGTGTTTGAGAACATGGTGTTGAGGAGAATATTTAGACCTAGGAGGGGAGAGGCAAAGGGGGAGTGGAGGAGATTGTATAACGAGGAGCTATATGACTTTTACTCCTCACACAATATTGTGCGGGTGATAAAATCGACAATTATGAGATGGACTGGGCACGTGGCGCGTATGGGTGAGGAGAGGGGGGTGTACAGGGTCTTGGTGGGGAAACCGGAGTGAAGGAGACCACTGGGGAGACCTAGGCGTAGATGGGTGAATAATATTAGAATGGATCTTTAGGAGGTGGGATGTGGGTATATGGACTGGATTGGGCTGGCCCAGGATAGAGACAGGTGGCGGACGCTTGTGAGTGCGGTAATGAACCTTCGGATTCCGTGAAATGCGGGGAATTTCTTGACCAGCTGCAAACCAGTTACCTTCTCAAGAAGGACTCTGCACCATGCAGTAAGTAAGTAAGTAAGTAAGTAAGAATATAGGATCGTAATTTGGTTCTTTTTGGGTAATTCCCCGTCGTCTGAGTTCTAATTGCCGACGTTTCGGAACTGACTATCGGTTCCATCTTCATAGGCAGGTGAATGAAATACTTCATTCACCTGCCGACGTTTCGGAACTCACTATCGTTTCCATCTTTATAGGCAGGTGAGTGAAGTACTTCATTCACCTGCCTATGAAGATGGAACCGATAGTGAATTCCGAAACGTCGGCAATTAGAACTCAGACGCCGGGGAATTACCCAAAGAGGAACAAATTACATTTAGAGCACAGCGAAAGCTTAAAAACAGGAAAGAATATAGGATCAGTAGTTGATCTGTTATTTCGAAACCCACATTGATATTCCCCAATAATTTCTTCTGTGTATTGAGTTAGCCTTGACAGCAGGATGTTGGGTAAAATTTTGTAAGTATTTGACAAAAATTATGTTCCTCTATAATTCCTAAATCTGTTTTAGTGCCCTTCTTGCAGATAGATGCAATGATCGACTCCTTCCACTCCTCAGGCAATTCATTCTTATTCCAAATAGGAAAAATAAGTTTATGGTTCTCACAGCGAATTGTTTTACCCCCTGCTTTAATCATTTCCAATGACATTTGATCAATACCTGATGATCTGCGACTTTTTAGCTTTTCAATAGCCAACTCAACTTCAGAGGCACTTGGCTTAGGCACCAGTGGTTCTGCTGTGTGTATTTTTGTCTGCCTAACATTATTAACCCCTTGTACATTCAATAGCTTGGAGAAATGTTTCCTCCACCTAGCCCCATACTGTGGCAGCCTGTAATTAAAACACACCTCTCTTCCTTCACTATATTAGTTCTAGGCTGGTAACCCTTCTTAAAGTCATTGATTCCCCTACACAAGTCTCAAATATTTTTGATCTTACTGTTAGTTTCAAGTTCCTAAATTTTAATCTGTATTTTCATCAAAGGGCGTACTTACATATTACAATCTAGCTTAACTAGGTATTACTTAATTATATATAACAGATTTTAAATACTTAGGGTATCGCATATCAGAATAAGGAAGTGGTTTAGAAGATAAATTGAAAATATGTAACAAAATAAACGGAGCTATAAGGAGACATTTTGGAAAACAAATGAACAAAGAAACAAAGTTAAGAATTCACATCATTACAGCTAAGGCAGCATTGAAATTTGGAAGTGAAGCTTGGGTACTGAAGAAAAGAGAGGAACGAGGTTTAGAAGCAGCACAGATGAAATTTTTGAGACACTTACTTGGAATAACAAAACTAGATAAAGAAAATAATCAATGTATTAGGCAAAAAATGTGAGGACAGAAAACAGTAAAGGGAATAAAACAGTACCAGAAAATGTGGCTACAACATGTACAGAGGATGGACACAGACTAACAAAACAAGAACTACAATAGAAACCAAAAGGACGAAGGAACATAGGACGACCGAGGAAGAGATGGAGGGACCAAATTCATTTTGAGGATCAAGGAACAGGAAACACGCCTAACCCATCAGAAACATCATTATGATGATGGTGATATATACGTATATATATCCATCAAATTCTTATACACTACTTAGAAGAGGTACTTTAAGCTCAATGTTTATAATCCAACCGACAACGAGATCTCGTTGAAAGTTTAAATATGCACCTATACTATGATCATACTCTGTACAGTTTACAATACGCACATATACTATGATCATACTCTGTACAGTTTACAATATGCACCTATAATATGATCATACTCTGTACAGTTTACAATATGCACATATACTATGATCATACTGTGTACAGTTTACAATATGCACATATACTATGATCATACTCTGTACAGTTTACAATATGCACCTATAATATGATCATACTCTGTACAGTTTACAATATGCACATATACTATGATCATACTCTGTACAGTTTACAATATGCACCTATACTGTGATCATACTGTGTATAGTTTACAATATGCACCTATACTATAATCATACTGTGTACAGTTTAAAATATGCACCTATACTATGATCATACTCTGTATAGTTTTCCTCTATACACATTTTTGTGACCTGTAGATGGCCCACAGTGGCCGAAACATGTCGTCGCCAGCATAATAAACAGGATACAAGACAGTTGTGTTTTGACGTACCCCCCCCCCCACCTAATTCCTCAATTTTAGCCTTCAGATATTCCTCCTTTTTGTGTCTCTAATGTCTGCTAGTTTCATGTCTTACATTGTTCAGATTATCTACATTGCTTCGGTGTGGATCATGTATCCACTGCAATTTAGCCTGCTTCCTCTGGTATAAAAACCTAAACATTCAGTAGGCTGCACTAATTACGTTAGTTAATTATGTCATTAAAAACTGACAAAGATGTTTCTAGTTACGTCACAAAGCCCAGGTAATATACAGACAAGTTCGTGAGTCACTAATTGTCGGTGACAACTACAGTGACATCTTGAATCACAAGCTACAAGAGCAGATGTTGAGGAAGAAGAAGAAAACATCGCGTAGTTACTTATCTCAGTAATTAATCAACTTGATGTAAAAAATTTTTGTTTTACAATAAGATTATTTCATGCCTCTGCATGTTTCGAGCACATGTGCTCATCATCAGGAGTTCAAAATTGCACTACACAGCCTCTGGTATCATCACACCTATAGGTGGCCGTCTCGTGCACAGGTTAAGACGGCCACCTATAGGTGTGACGATACCAGAGGCTGTGTAGTGCAATTTTGGCCTCCTGATGATAATCACATATGCTCTAAACATGTAGAGGCATGGAATAAACTTATTGTAAAACAAAAATTTTATGCAACAATTTTGTTAATTACTGAGATAAATATACTGAGATGCACGGTCACTAAAACGTCAAAAATGAACCGTAGTTGCTTACAAAGAATGTACGAATAGAGTGCAGTGTATGTCCTAGTACAACAAAACTTTATTTTGTTTCATGGTAGAGGTGACTAACTGCAAACCAGTTAGTTTTTCAAGAAGGACACTGCACCATGGAGTAAGTAAGTAGGTAGTTGGGTCTGTGTTATCATATATGTACACTAAATACTTGTCCTATACGTATGTACTGTGCTACAATATACAAGAAATGGAATTTGTAGTTTTTGTAAGAGATACATTAAACTAAAAATTAAAAGGTAGGCTGAAATTAAATAAGGTGCCGTAAGGTAATAAAGTTGTGTTAGACAAGGACATACACCTCATTCTTTTAGTTTATTGAACACAACGGGAATGACGAAACTTATGATTACAAATAAATGTAATAAATGTACCAATCCGCTAAAAAATGTGACTTTGAAAAGCCCAACTTTTTCCCCCTCGTAACGAAATTTGCCTTCAGAATACAGCCCATAAGCTTTCTTGGTCAAAATTGCTATTACTTTGTTCCCAAACGTCAAGAGTGAACAGGCCGCAGTGAAGTGGAACACATCACTGACACATCTGTGTGACAATTAGGAAACAGAACTCACAGAACTGTGTGTGTATGTGTATGTGTGTGCGTTTGTGCGTGCGTATTCCTCCTAAAGCAGAGTGCTTGGTGGTTCTGCACAGAATGCTTGCATACAGAGTGTTTCAAGAGAAACGTGCCATACTTCAGGGGAACGTTCCTTACGTTAATTTACATCGATATAACCAAACACACTTGTATCAGACGTCGAAATATGTTACTGAGGTAGTAACGCGAGGAAAATTAAGTCTTTTTGTGGTTAAGTTACTGTACCTCTTGATCTTAATAATTAACCAACACAATGCACAAATTCTTTTTTTATAATAAGTTTATTATATGCCTCTACATGTTTCGAGCACTATGTGCTCATCATCAGGAAGTCAAAATTGTATTATACAGTATCTGATATCATCACACCCGTAGGTGGTCGTTCGGTGCACAGGTTGAGAGAGGACTGTGCACCGGACGGCCACCTACAGGGTGTGAAGATACCAAATGCTGTATAATACAATTTTAACCTCCTGATGATGAGCACATAGTGCTCGAAACATGTAGAGGCATATAATAAAATTATTGTAAAACAAGAATTCGTGCATTAAGTTGGTAAATTACTAAGATTATACTGAGATGCACGGTCAGAAAAACATAAAAAAAATTACTGTACCTGTTCAACTTGGCTTTTTATCTGTACAATGCACAGGTCCGTCCTTGAGCCGACAGCTAAGCCATGACATACGCAGACCAGTTAATGTACGAAGTACTTGGAATCATAAGGACGATATTAGTTACATTTTTACGCGATTTTCTTTCTTCATTCGTGACTTCGTTTCGCTCAGATATTAATTAGATGTTAAGTACAGACGTAAACGTCACCTGAACTGCAAATTCTGCTCGTTAGTAAGTATTTATTAAACACTAAATGTACAAAAGTCCTCATTCCATGAAAATTATCTCGTCTTTGTCTCCGATAACGTTCATCTTTAGCTGTAGGCATTTTTTTGCTTGTTTTGGTGTAACTTACCCAAGAAAAGTTTTCCCAGAATACAGCAGGTCCCTACTGAATCATCCTGTAAATATGTAACATAAATATACTTATAATATGCCTCTTAAACTTGATATTAATTACATTCAGCGATGCTGATACAAGTTACAATAGAAACACGCAGGCCCGGCACCTGAGTCAGTATAGCAACTGAGGTACGGGGCTGGACGTTCCGGGATCGAATCCTGGTGGGGAAGAGATTTTCCGCCCGTCCAGACCGGCCCTGGGGCCCACCCAGCCTCCTGTACAATGGGTACCGTGTCTTTCCCGGGGGTAGAGGCGGCCGGAACTTGGGGCTGACCCCCACCCCGTCTAGTATGCCGAGGTCCAAGAAAGAGTAGAGCTATACCTCTACTCACCCTAAGGGTCTTCGTGGCCTGTTCTAGGGTGAAACGTACAATAGAAACAACCGGTCCCAGTGGCCGCACGGTCTAAGGCGTAAGTCTGCGGCCGCTTGCCTGCTGAGATTGTAGGTTCGAATTCCAGCGTGGGCATGGATATCTGTCTGTTGTGAGTTGTCAGCTGATCACTCGTCCAGAGGAATCCTACCGACTGTTGCGTCGCTGTGTGTGATCTAGAAACCTCATGAATGAGGAAGCCCTGGCCCAATGGGAGCTATCGTACCAGAAAAAAGCACTAGAAACAGCTTGCAAAACCAATATGTTTGTTCAGGCTAGGGTTGGGGTCTTTTTTGGGGGGAAAAATGTCAACGATCCACGGTCTGCTTTGACTGCAGTTATATGACTCAAAATACTTTCACGTTCGCACCATTGAGTGCAAAGTTAGGAACATCCTTAGGCTTCCTGAAGCCTGAGACTCGAGGTCGGTGGATGGAGAAACTCTGATTCTATTAACCCATCCTACTAATTAGGGAAAGCTACAGAAGGAAATGGACTGCGAACATAAGGGTGGGGAGGGTTAAATTCACTCCGAGTATGGTGTCAAAACATGGCTGCCAGGGTGTTTCTCCCTCTGTGCCAGCTACTTCTGAACTCCTGCTCTAATCCTTTGATGAGGAAGTAATTAATTCGACACTTATTTATTGGCTTAATTAGAAGATCTACACACTCCAGCAAGTAGAAGACGAAGATATAATGAATGCGACGTGGAAGTAGCCTGAGACTGCCTGCGAACTATTCAAAATCTCCAGTAGGTAAAGGAAAATTAAAGTTGTCCGTGTCCACGCCATGAGCGTATAGGGGGAGTAGAGTCATAACTCCACTAATTCTTAACTTCAGCACTAGAAGGAGATAATTGGCAATTTCACGGGTCGACCGTTTTAATCCCGGGGGAAAGAATCGTGGTAGCCATTGAATAAGATGCTGCGTGGGCCCCAGGGTCGTCTGGACGGTTTTGGAGAAGAGAAATTTTCTTGGGCCTATCGGGACACGAACCCCGGAACCTACAGCACGTAACTGGTCGGTATACGGACACAAATTCAAATATGTTAATAACGACAAAACAAAAGTTGGAGAAATGTAGGCATGGAGAATTTAAGAAATCCGGTGACTAAATAGCAGGTCCATGTCACCACGGCATGGCGCTTCCTCATGTTGCGGATAGAGGAACGGCCTCCGATAAGGAGGGTAGCTGCGAATAAATTGAATAAGCAGTCGCGGACAGCCGACGAGGGGTGGTCCTCCAACTTGGGGTTGGGCAAGGTGCTAACAACTCATTCCTTTAAAAAAAATTTATTAAGAAACAATCACATGCGGGATGATTCTTCTGGAGACAAAACAATAATTAATGAGATGGGCTGGACATGTGGCGCATATGGAAGAAGAGAGGGGGTGTATAGGGTTTTGCTGGGGAAACCGGAGGGAAGGAGATCACTGGGGAGACTTAGGCGTAGATGGGTGAATAATATTGGGATGGATCTCCAGGAGATGGGATGTGGGTATATGGACTGGATTGGGCTGGCCCAGGATAGAGACAGGTGGCGGACTCTTGTGAGTGCGGTAATGGACCTTCGGGTTTCGTGAAATGCGGGGAATTTCTTGACTCGTTGCAAACCAGTTAGCTTCTCAAGAAGGACTCTGCACCATGGAGTAAGTAAGTAAGTAAGTTAGTAAGTAAGTAAGGTGACTAAATTACCTCACTACTATAAAAATGTGGAAATGATTACACCCTAACAGAAATAAAAAATTCCCATAAATGATCAGCTGCAAATTCAATGCAACAGGTATATTTCATCTTGCATACAATAACAATATCCAATTATATTTTCCACTATACTTGCGAACTGTTGGAATATGCAGGGTGATTCAATAGGAAAGTTCAGTATTTTGGGAGGTGATAGTATCGGTCATTGTGAGAAAAAAGTTCATATGAACCTACGTCTAATTCTAAATGGTTAGCGAGATAGAGCTGTTTGACTCTGCATATCTAAATTCGTTAAATTCTTGTTTGTATGGTTGGATGTACAGCGAAGTTTACTAAAGCAAGGTGGACACACAAGACGAATTGCTCGCTTGCTCTTTGGATCAACTCAGACGAACAACCCGCGATCTTCGCAGAGTGCACTGAGGTTGATCGTAGGATTTTCGGACATTTATTGTGAACTGTGACGTATTTCTGTGAACCAAATCTATCACGCATCAAATGAAAACAAAAATAAAATTAGCAGTAAGCAATTTATCTTTCTTTATTCCCACTCACAGTAGTCTTGCATTGGTAGATTCAAACAGATCCATCTCGGTAACAATTCAGAATTAGACACATGTTCATACGAACTTCTTTTCTCACAATGACCGATACTATCACCTCCGAAAATATTGACCTTTCCTCATGAATAACCCTGTACATACATTTCTTTTTGTCTATTGTTGATATACGCACCGATATATTAAGACGCCTATTGAATTCATTATCAGGGTGTATGAACGAAGCCTGATGATGATGGTAGTAGCCAGCTTATTCCAGTAAAGGTAAAGAGGTAAAATTCACACCATAACAGGCCACGAAGGCCCAAAGGTAGAATAGTGGTATAGCTCTACTCTTTCTTTAACTTCGGCGCTAGATGGAGAGGGTGCTCAGCACCACGCTTCGGTTGTTTTACCCTCGGGAAAGACCCGGTACCCATTATACAGGAGGCTGGGTCGGTCCCAGAGCTGGTCTGGACGGGTGCGGATAATCTCGCCCCCAGGGGGATTCGATCCCTGAACCGTCCAGCCCTTAATGAGTCGCTATACTGACTGAGCTATCCCAGCTTAGATTATACCAGCATACGCGAAATAACAATATTAACACTGCACATAAGGAAGCAGGCTGAAGTTAACCGGAACTGAGTGAAGTGGCCCACAGTGGATGTCAACGACTGGCTTCTTGTTAGTTGCTTGGGCCTTCTGTTTGTAGACGGTAGGAAGTCTGTCTCAACTGAAAGCAAGTCCCGGAAATTAAGCTCACTTCAGTAATAAGACCTTACAAAATCTTGCTGTGGAAACCCCTAGCAAAACATCCACTTAGAAGGCCGAAGAAATAAGAGGAGAATAATATTAAAATAAACCTCAAGGATGAAAGTTGTTATGACTGAACGTCAGAAACAAGAACTTAAACAACCTTGTTGTGGAAACACGTAGCAAAACATCCACTTAGAAGGCCGAAGAAATTAGAGGAAAATAATATTAAAATAGATGTAAAGGATGAAAGTTGTTATGACAACTGGCTTACTATTAGGACTGTTAATTTCTCTTTTGTGATAGCAATTTTCCTACCAGAAAATTTGCAATATTGTAAGAATGATAAGCCCTTGTTTTAAAACTCCACTTCTTTTACGCCCTTTTGTAGCAACGCCCACTGGCAATATACATCACCGCTTAATTTCCTCCCTCTCATTTGCGGTTTAACGCCCTTTGGCTGACGGCGCTCTGTTACACTAACCCTTTATTTCTGATGTAATATAATTTTTATTTACGCTCACTATTGCAGGATAGGGCGTAAAACAAGGACTTGGTCTATAGCTATAAGTGAATGTATTATTGACATTTAAAATGAGATTTGAGAGTCAAGTGAGTGAGACGCTTAAAAGTAGGCTCCGGTTAGAGAAACAAAAACAAAACATCAAATTTTGGTGTGGAAACCAATTTCAAAATGTGACACAAAGTATTTCAGAGGAAGATATGTGGATGGAAATTGTTATTAGGGATAAACGTGTGTGCTTTCAAGGCAAGGCTCAAAGAAGACGAGTTACAATCACTGTATTTTGTGTCATCTTTGGTGAACTTTCTCATTGTTGGTGATAAAATATTTACTACCTGCGCGTCATGAAATACTCCAAGCGGTGCTGTTGACGGTCCAAGTGTTCTAGGATGTGACGTCGTATCGACTGGTAAATCGTTACAGACGCTTCGGAGCACCGTAATGCCTTTATCTTCATGACCCAGTAGCCTAAAGGCGATTACAGGCTAAAAGGATCTTCTCCACTGAATTACCAGAGCCCATGGCGAGGTTCATCACGGCGCACAAAGGAATTTATGGCAGTCTCCGTGACGGGTCGGTTGGAGCAGGGAACGTTATCATCCGTGATCAAATTTTTTCTCTCTTCCAATTACAGCAATTACAGTAGATAGCCTCATAAGTCAGAACAGTCTTTCTCCTTGCAGGCAGCACCCTCAGCACCTTAAGTGCATCATGTGGCAAATGCCTCCAATAAACGTTTGTCAACCGGATCCCCTGCTGGAACTGAAAAAACACAGCTAGATTGATTGTTCCAGTGAACAAGAAAAATCGACGTTAAAATTGTAGAAAATACCGTAAAGATTGGTCTCATGTTGCAAAGTTGCGGTCAGTCGGTTTAGACCTAGTGTAGGTAAATCAGTCCAATTACAGGCCCGAGGTTCCCAGAGGGTTCCAGGAAGTTAAGATTCCCAGATTACGTGATATAGGCCCAGGATGGTGGTTAGGTTGTCAGCCCTATGCACGGGCCACTTTTTATGCTCAGAAAATTCTCCTGGTACTCATTTCAGTTAGAGGTTGTGTCCACCCTAGGGTCATAGTGCGATCGGAAGGATTTTATGTGAATAAAATTTCCAATGACAATAGCTGGGATCGAATAGCGACTTTCCGATTTGTAGCACAGCAACTTAACCACTTTGCCAGCGCGGTCCCCCTTAGACTTAGCGTAAAGTAAATAAATAAGTCAGTCAATTTACAAAAGAGTAGTAATGAAACAGACAACATGTTTCGTCCATTAAATGCAAGCGTTGGTGCACCGTACGTCGGTGCACAGTACGTTCGCGAATACATTTAAGGTTAGTACAAATTTAATAGACTGCGTTTGAAATGTGATGGCAAACGCGCAGAAACCAGATTTCGTCTTTCGGCGAAACGGACGAGTCCATTTAAATCGAACGGGGGGCGTCAGTTCAGTCGACTGCTGGAAGCCGAGGTTTGCGCATCAGCGGTATTAATTCTGGATACAGCATGTTCCAAGGTCGGGCTACACACTCCATTCGCCAGTTTCCCCTTCACTTCCCCTCCCGTGCGTCACCGTGTGCCAATACATTTCAGCTGGACTCTACCAACCAGTACTGGGCAGTATTTGGCATGCAAACTTAGGTGTCATTGAATGGTTAATATTTCAGAGTTCTACTGTAATTTTTTTCATAACATTTATGGAGTTCCCATGCCTCTCAGTACCACGAAAGGTTATTCGACACATGCAGGTATATCAACACCAAATTTACACTTTACTTAGACTACCTCACACGTACGACACTCGAGTTTTTACTTGGCTCATTCATATTTATTTCACGAAACCCGAAGGTTCATTACCGCACTCACAATCGTCCGCCACCTGTCTCTATCCTGGGCCAACCCAATTCAGTCCATATACCCACATCCCACCTCCTGGAGATCCGTCCTAATATTATCAACCCATCTATGCCTAGGTCTCTCCAATGGTTTCTTTCTCTCCGGTTTCCCCAGCAAGACCCTATACACTCCCTCTCTTCACCCATACACGCCACATGCCCAGCCCATCCCATTCTTCTCGATTTTATCACCCGCACGATATTGGGTGAGCAATACAAATCATTTAGCTCCTCGTTATGCAATCTCCTACATTCCCCCCGTTACCTCGTCCTTCCTAGGTCCAAATATTCTCCTCAACACCATGTTCTCAAACACCCTCAATTACTAATTATTACAATAATGTATTGTGTTGATTTACAATATAATAAAAGAAGTATACAGGTTAATTTCCAGCAAAAATATGTGAACTTGTATTTACTGTGTTTTGTGTTGCTTGTACTGTGTTTTTCTATTGTTTCGTTTATGTATATATATTCTTATTTGTTGTGTCTGTACTATTATAAGGACTACTGCCACCGAGTGACAATTCAATCGCAGTAAGTAGTAGTAGTAGTGTAGGAGGAGTAAGGGAAAGCAGACCCATTAAAGGCCTGGAGTGACCCTAAGGGCTCCAGGAAGATAAGGTTCCCAGATTTCATGACAACGGCACAGAATGGTGGCAAGGTTGTCAGTATTACGCACCGGCCTCATTTACACCCAGAAAATACTCCTGGTACTCATTTCTTTTACAGGCTGAGTCGACCCCAAGGCCATAGTGCGGTCGGAAGGGTTTTATGTCAAAGAAAAATTCCAATGATACCAACTGGGATCGAACCAGCGACCTTCCAATTTGTAGCACATCTTAACCACTGTGCTACCGAGGTGCCCAGTAGTAGTAGTAGTAGTAGTAGTAGTAGTAGTAGTTGTTGTATTAGTAGTAGTAGTAGTAGTAGTAGTAATTGTTGTTGTTGTTGTTGTTGTTGTGGTGGTGGTGGTGGTGGTGGTGGTGGTGGTGGTGGTGGTGGTGGTGGTGGTGGTGGTGGTAATAATAATGGAG
>Ga0123355_10013989_pt1 | contig 12516 bp, 9 predicted proteins | sample TergutEmb28metaG_3_FD_89872 | JGI IMG/M metagenome (GOLD analysis project Ga0123355, IMG submission 89872) | Embiratermes neotenicus P1 segment gut microbial communities from Petit-Saut dam, French Guiana - Emb289 P1 | ecosystem: Host-associated > Arthropoda: Insects > Digestive system > Gut ...
ACAAAGTGTTTAAATCAAATAAAACTTTCATTCTCATTCTGCAAAAAAAAAACCAAAAAAAAAAAAAAAAAACTTTTCAAATGCACAGGGAAACTGTTAATCTTAAGGTGCATCATCCCTGTTGTGTTTATTAAAACATAAAGCAACAATTACGCCTATGCATATGTCATAACACAACTATATTTGCAATTATACATAATGTATCAACTACATGTTTTGGCCATTTCTGATTTGGCCATCATCAGGTTGGATACAATTATCAAAGAAACTATATAACAAAATATAATATGATACAATCATCAGCATCAGGGTAAGTAGAGGGAGACGAGATCTCGTTTACAAAAGGTTTGGGGTGTATGTGTACGGTCGGTAATGATATTTAGACTCCTATATCATCTTATTTGTCTACGATAACCTAGTGTTCGCAATTATTGTCGGTGTATCGGCTCCCCTCTCAGGCTATCAGCACCCTACCGATACAATGACAATAATGGCCAACACTAGGTTATCGTAGACAAATAATACGATATAGGAGTCTAAATATCATTACCAACTGCACACGTGCTCCCCAAACCTTTTGTAAACGAGATCTCGTCTCCCTCTACTTACACTGACACTGATGATTGTATCATATTCTACACGATCACCCTTTGTAACTTTGTTGTCCCAACATGCTCAGTCTGGTAGGTGATCCTCTTATGGGAAATGGGTGTGGTTCACCAAATCACATACAGTTTTAATTATTTCTTTTTTTTAACTTGTAGTTTTATTTACTCAGTTTATTCTTGATAAAATAATGGAGCGCGAAATCCAGTAAAACAACTAGATCATTTCTAGGAAACTGACACAGTCACTTCTCTGTACTCCTACCTACACCACACTCATACACGACTGACTTCCTTACTGGGCTGCTAGCATCCGTTATCAGCTCCTAATGTTTTCTCATTTAAATCTCTCTCCTCCTATCACCAACGCTCCCAAATATACGTTGACAGATTAACTTACAATGCATGCCATGAACCATCCGTAACTGAGGCCAGCAATCCTAAGAAACAACTATTCTAAAAATGATCGGTTACAGTATTATATTTTGTTATACAGTTTCTCTGATAATTGTATCCAACCTGATGATGGCCAAATCAGAAATGGCCGAAACACGTAGTTGATTCGTTACGTATAATTGCAAATATAGCTTTGTTGTGACTGATATGCCTATGCATAATTGTTCCTCTAGGTACACTGTTACTTTTGCACTTGTAAAACACTCGTAATCAAGGGTGGAATCAGACAGAAGTTTTGAGAGATGGGGCCATGACATATCATCATGCGATAATTTATCATGGACATCGGATCAGGCTGACAATCACAAAGACATTTCACCTCAGCGACAGTTTATCACAAAGATATCTGATCACACCAACATTTTATCATAGCCACTAATTAAATTCTGTTGCTGTCATAAAATGCTGGTGTGTTTAGCATTCATTTAATTTGCAGTGTGATAATTATTATCCGGCAAATTAAAGGGACACTAAACCATTGGAAGCAAGTCCAGTTTGAGATACATTTTGAGACAATATTATTCTAGGGATTTTAAGTGACTTAAATAAGGGAAAATAAATGAACAGCATAACAAACCTTTGGCCCAGCCCCAAATTTTGGTTTTTGGTCATTCAACTGATGTATCCACTAGTATCAACCAAACATGGTTGATATGAATATTTTATTCATACATTCGAGTTTATGAACCTATTCCCAAAGGACATCTATCCAAATTATTCTTGATTTCAAACTTTCGCTGTTGTGAATGTCATATTCTTTCTTTTGGATGATTCTCTGGCATCTTAATTTTATGCGACAACAATCAGAACACTCTGTATTTCCATCTTCATAGGTCATGTGAACAAGAACAATTCTTGTTCACACGACGTAAGAAACATCAGCACATAGAATTCAGAAGCTGTGGAATCACCCAAATAAAAGGATACAATATCCAAATTATGTCTGGGAGGAAACTGATGTTGACCAGGTTAATCAGTCATCACTCTCATAAATGGTTATCAAAATAATAACATAGCAGTGATGGCCACACCACCTAAAATAAAATGTGCACCTAAAGAACTCACACACCCTGGAATAACTTCAACTGCATCCCACGTACGTTCACAAACATGATGAGATGACCCTGTAGTACAAATATGGGCAAAATCACTTCCAATATTTTCTATCACTTTCTACATCTCTGGTGAATTGGTGGGCCCAGTATATTACTACTGGCATATGGTGAGTTAATTACAGTAAGATATATTCAGGCTGGGACAGGGACTGACTTGATACTTTCACAGAACTTGGAATTCACATCTAATGAAAAAAACTAACCTGCCATCTTGGATACTCTGGTAAATCTTCTTAGCCGTCTCCAGGAAAGCCTCCTCTACATTCTCTCCTCTGGATCAGGGGGGGAAAAAAAGAGAAACATTAAGTACTAATGCATGGCAAAAGTATTCACCAAGACAGGTGATGTTTATTACTCTGGTGGCTGTGAAATGCCCCAAGATGAAAGGCAAAAGACTCTAACTGCTAAATAGCATATGATTCTTTGTCAGAGCCAGCCTTCGATTCATTGTATGAATATTATTTTGGCCATTGTCCAATGCTTGCAGTGTACCGGAGGCTGGCTCTGCTTCCATCATCATGTAACAATATTATACAACCCATTGTGTTTGGGCCATTATACCAAGCTAACTTTATGCCCAACAACAGTATTATAAATTGTAAACACAGAATACGGACAGTGGCAAATCAGAAGAAGAAAACTGTAAAATTAATCACACAACCTGAAGACACCTGGAGAAATATAAAGCAGAGGAAACTATAAGGATCACAGAGAATAAATTGGAATAAGGGAGATAAGTTGGTGTTTAGCAGAACAAGAAGAAAGGTCATCAGCCAACCAAAACTACACATAAGCACAGTATTAGATGGAAAGAATTTTATGACACATTTTCCCAAACTGCTGTTCTGCCCTGGCCTCCTCCTCCCAACTTTGTTATGGTTCCTACTTCATGATGTTTGGTTCCAAGTATACCTGTGGCATTGTTTTGAGGTATTATTATTATTATTTTTACAACTTCTGATAGGCATCACCCTAACCTCCCACCAATAACACCTGACATTTACAGTTGACATACTCTGACTAGAATTACTGTTATTCCTGACAAATTTGTGTGAGTTAATTGATAAAAAAAACAGGTTTTAAAGTGTAAGTATTATTAGAATTCCAACAGCCTTTGCGTACGTCACACCCTTGGATAGGTACATACCTGTTTTGACACATACATCATCAGTGTCCTTGTGAATATCACTGGTTACTTCACAAGGGCCATACTGAAAGTCATAAGGCAATTTCAAAAAGGCATGAATAGGCACACACCACACGAGTCAAATCAGTGACCTGTATTCACTTCTCTGAAAAATTCCTACCCAAACAGATGTGTTTTTGGCACCATTCTAGAAATGTGATGCCCTTGTGGTACAACTCCATTTCAGCAGCTCATTAACAATGACTGACAGCTTCCTGGATTGCCTCAAAGGTTGCATTTCACTGGCCTCACATCTGACCCTTTACAAAACCAAGCAGATGATAAACTCAGGCAGGTAGATCTGGATTGTAATGCGAATGGGAAAAGCCCTCTGCTGTTCTTCTGAATTACAAGCAGCATGGAGATACAATGGTGCATTGCAGAACAGTTCTCTTCCCTGGATGTCCAGCAGTGGATGAAGGTTCTGAGTGTCTGAGGGTAACAAGTAGCATTGATGGTTTCCCCATGTAGCAACAACTAGACTCATATGCATCCTTCCCCAACCCAAAAGAAAGTTCCCATGGTCCTATGGGCTGAGGGAATTTTTATGGCTCCTCTTCTTGGGCTACTTTGTGTGATGCCAATTCATGTTCTGTTACTTTGTTTCTGGATCAAAGGAATGAACCATTTTTCATCACCAATCATGATGCCATGAAAAAAGTCACAGCCTTTGACCAAATACCCTTTCATCAACTGTGAGGAAATATTTTTTTTTTATTTAAGCTTGTGCTCCTCCATCAACAAGTGAGAAACCCACCAGGCACAAACTTCCCAATATCCCAAACTTTCCAGTTCCTCCCAGACGGTACTGTGCTCTACTCCAGTACCTGCTGACATTTCCCTCACTGTCACACACAGATTCTCTCTGGTGGTCTCTGATTTTTCCTTTGTTTCTCTCAGTAGATGCACATCTCAGGTCACCACTAAAGAGCTGATTGGCAATGTTTGTGTTCCCATCTTTGAAGTGTTTTACCCATTGTCTGACATTGTTAGAGTGCATGCAGGAATTTCCATTAGCACACGAAATTGTGTGTGAATACCCAGTGTAGGGATTTCCTTCTTCCAAGATATTCTATCACTGAAAGTTGTTGAGGGGGGGGGGAGGGGGACATCATCATCAGCCATTTTCTCACACTGAAATATGACCACATAAGGGGTGGGTGATGTGACTTTCCTTCCAGTGTGAGATAACAAAATGGAACTGCACAACATATACAGCACACTGCAATATTGCCAGAAACTTGTTTGTAATACAACAATGCTCAAGACTCTGAGTACAACCTTCATACATGTGTTTGGAAAGTCACACTCTACTGCACAGGGTTTGTTGCGGTTTTGTACCTACTGGTTCGATGTGGTTTTTTCTTCTTCTTGTTATTGAATGTACCCACCAACAAGAAAAAACTGCAACAAACACACAACCAACCAGAAAAAGTAATCACTAATCAGATCCGCACAAAAAACCCAATGCACAAGTGCAGTTAACAGCGAGAATAACACAGACTAAGTAAAACAGGAGTGAACATGATAGCTGTCAGCAGTACAAAATAGGTGCTGGTACAAAACTGTAACAAACCAAATTAATTAAAATGTAATTTTTCCAAACACATGCAAAATAACCAAGGACAGCAGAGGGGCACTGATGATGACATAAACATACGCATCAAAACACATATGTTAAGTAATCTAGGTTATGAAGTAAATAAAGGCTGCTGGAATTATAATAACACCTGCATTATTGGAAGCCATAGGATACACAAAGAATAAAGTTTATAACACTAATTTTACACCAGCACGCACGTCAGGTACACCTTTGACATCAAACACTATCAGAATCAAAATTCATATAACGATATACAACCACAAGCATTAGATTTATCAAGCCAAGAGATAAGAATCATATTACACTTACGTCTTTGCACTGGCTTCTACAAACATGAGGCCATTTTCATCAGCAAACTGCTTAGCTTCTTCGTACGTAACATCACGCTGCGCATCTAAATCACACTTGTTCCCAATCAGGAATATCACCTGCAATATAGTATAAAATAATTAAAATGTACTGCACCACATTTTTTCAAAATGATAATTAAAGTACACCTCTATAATCTGGTTCAGGCTATTTTAAATACCCCACTATTATGGGGCTGGTGGGCAGGTCTAAATCTCAAGTAAACGGTTTATTCTAGGAACAGGGGAATTTAAATCTCTTCGTATTACAGGGCTGGTGACAAAATTTTATCTCAAGATTTAGTGGCATTAGTATTGAAAAAAATACGTTTGGCCAGCTAGACCTGTGCCTGTGCCACCACAAAAATGCAGCACGGCACTGATAAAGGTTACCTCTTACAGATTCATTTAGTCCTGACGTAAACACAAAACTCCAAGCTTATTTGCATGCATCTACATTTGTAAATCAAACTCTGTATCACAATTCAAAATGTACGTTTACTTTTAATTTCCAAGTCCGTCACAGTACTCATGTCATGAAACAAATATCAAGGCCACTGCAGAATGCACCTACTGTTAAAAAGTTTTTCATATTGACGTTCAATTGACCAAGCAATGGCTACAGTATTAAATATTTACCTTAAAAGAATTTTGCATGTCATTCATTAATTCTACAAGTACTAATATGATACTCTTAAAACATAAAATGGGATCCTGATTGTTCAACATTTCAAACGGAAACACATTAACCTTTTGGCACCGGAATTACTTTTTTTTAATTTTAGCACACCTGTATATAAAATGTGAGTAATACAGGACCAAATACGTTAGATTTATGAAACAAACTGCATTTTGAAGAGGAAAAAAAGGAGAGTATATACCGTGTTTAAAATATTCAGTACCTATATTTGTTGAATAAATATATAAAATGCAACGTTTAGAGGTTAGCAGTGCGGTACGACCACTATAGTCGTCGTTAGGCGTCAAAAGGTTAATAATGGGTTCGTTTTTTTATCAGTCCCAACACTCAATTTCTTCAAAATCTATTCACTAGGATAGTAAATTTTTTATAATTCTCCTAATTCCCATTATGAATTTGAGTGAACAGTTTTTAAGGCACAATTTTGTGAACAATTATTTCACCTTCATTCAAATTTGTAATGTGAATTACATATGAGCAGTTAAAATAACATTTAAATCCGACATGCTCTATATGGCACTGACAAACTGGCAATAAAATTGTACAATAACATAAGGAATAATGTGTTCTAAATGTGTCACTAACAGGCATTATATGACCTGCTAAGGCACAAAAAATAATGCAATAGAAAGTCGTTCAGCAAGCATATAGTTTTCATATTTTTTTCATGTTATATATGAATATGTGCTTGTCTTCAACTTCAGAACTGAAATAAACACGAATGGAACATACATCCATGTTTTGAAACCATGAAGACATAAATCCTTAAATCACCACCTGTACTGTGGACTGTTACATAAAACAAAGATAGGAAGATTTAGTGCTTTTATGTTGTGGTATTGTGTGTTCTGTGTATCAGCAGATTTCAAAGTAACAAATACAAAATAAAAACAACAACTTACAGTACTAGGGTTTGTTAGGTTTCTTGTGTCAGTAAGCCAGCTACTTAGGTGATTGTAAGTAGAACGTCGGGTGATATCGTACACCATAAGAGCTCCTGCTGCACCACGATAATATGACCTTAAAATTAGAGTACACTGTATAAATACAAACACACAAAGGAGGCACTAAACTCTAAAAACAGAAGGGTAAAGTTCACCTTGGAACAGGCCAGGAAGGCCCAGAGAGGGAGAAGATGTATAGCTATACTCTTTCTTTAACCTCAGCGCTACATGGGGGTTGGTGATCAATGCCACGTCCCGGCTGTTTTACCCAGGAAAAACCCAGTATCCAATGTATGGGAGGCTGGGTGGGCTCCATGGCCAGTCTGGATGGGTGAGGAAAATTCACCCCTACTGGGATTCAATCCCCAGACTGTCCAGCCTGTAGTGAGTCGCTACACCAACTACACTATCCCAACCCACATTAAACTCTAAAACCATAACCAAATCCAACAAGCAGAGTTCTTCTTGAGAAGCCAGTAGGTGCAGCACCCATAATGATGTTTTACTGATGAGAATATTTTACCTTTAATGGGCCAAAAGGATCAATACTGCATTCATATTAGCACACCACTGGTCCAATCCACATTGCAACATCCTACGTCTTTAAACTCCATCAGTATTAAGTGTCCTAAGTAGTCAGTTCCCTTCAGGTTTTACAGAACTTAAAATATATATTCCATGAAGAAATATACGCATTCATCAGGTTAGACATTGAGGCACACCTATGGGCCTTGGAATAAATGAAAACAAGACAAAGTATATGGAGGTACCTCCAAACCCATCAAGAACACAATACTTGGGAGTAAATATATATCTGAGAATTTAACTGAGTTTACATAGCTAGGCACTTTGATCATTAGGAATAATAATTTGAGTGCAGAAATTCATCATTGATTACTCAAGACTAACAGACACTACTATGAACTCCAAACACAATTAAAACGCACTATTTAAGTCTTAATAACAGAATATATACAAGACATTAATATAACCATTATTACTATACAGATGCAATACTTGGGCCACTGGTATAAATGATGAAAAAAAAGTGGATACCTTTGAGAGTAAGGTTCTTAGAAGGATATATTAATGATAGCAGAAAAAGGCAAACCAGACACATTCATGAATTACATTAACTATTCAGTGACTCCTGACACTATTAAGGAAGCTAAACCAATACAAGTCAGATGGCTGGGGCATGTTCATAGAAAGGATGAGAGTGATCCTGCTGAAAACTAACCTTCACTCAACCACATGGCACTAGAAGAGTGGGATGGCCTCTCTTCAGGTTGCAAAAGGAGACTGGGAAAGATGTTACAAGCACAGGGGTAAGAGGATGGAACAGCAAGGCATCTTGACAGACATATGGAGAAGCATCACTGGGGTGGTAAAGGCCACAACCAGGCTGCAGAACCAATGGAAGAAAGATGATACAAAATATACTACACACATGCGAACAAGTTTTTTAGTCAATTGAAATGATGTGTAATGACCTAAACCTCATGCAATTATGGGCAAGTGGAGATGCACAATATCCTCACACAGAAATACATTAACCTTTAGAGTATGAGGAATTTAAATCCCAAAGTAGCCGCTGACGGCTGGGGTACTTTACACTTTAAATTCCTGTTTTTGCAACTGCTGATATTACACACTGTATTTCAAACACTTTTAAACAAAAAACTTGAAATAAAAAGTACACATTTAAGAATGAATCCGTCTACCCATTCGACAAGTTTGAAGAACATCCACCCATTTTTATGGAGCTTAGTTGGTCATTTTGCATTTTGTTTATTTTCCGTCTAAGTTTCATTTTCCAGATTTCTTCTTTTCAAATAGCTCCTGTTGTGAGTGTAGAGCCTGTGCTACACAATTTGAATAATATTTCTTCGGATAATGTTTAGGTTGCAGTCTCATAATGATGTTTGTGTTTCATGGTAGTGCTGGCTTATTATCTGGGTGCTGTGGCAAATGAATTCATGTGCAAACAGTGGGAGAGGAAAGGAATGCATGCTGATGTTTATGTCTATGTTTAGTGCAATATGGGACCAGACGCAAATGTCCTTTATTTTTGTGTAAGGATTTCTTCCTGAAACTTGTGAAATGTAGGTTCATACTTATGTCTACCTTCAGCTCCAGACCTGAGTCCGTTCCATGACAGAGAGAGAACTTGCGACAGGCCATGCAATGCAGATACTTGAATAATGGTCAGAAGGCGATGGGTTTGGTGTGTGCCGAGTGGGATCAAAGTGCGTTTAGCAGTGTGGATAAAAGAAGAAACCTTACGGACCAAGACATCACGGAACCGATATTAGAATCAGACTCTTGACACATTCATTGGAAGACAAAGACACTTCTTCTCAGAGTGACAGTGACACTATGGACACAAACTTCACACAGTGGACTTACAATACACACTATCCTACTGTACCTGCACTCCACAAGTTTACAAGAGGTCCCAGTAAGTTATGAAAAACAGAGGCACCTCACATCAATTAACACTCTTCCCCAATAAGCATTCCCATTCTCCTCATTTTTTAAATTATACAACTGTTGGTGGAAGAGAAAAACAGATATTATCACCAGCACTTGGACACACTAGACTAAAGAGGGTCCCTACTGCCTGACGCGACAATTCAGGAAATGTGTTTGTTTTGGCAATTATTGTGCAGATGGGACATGATCACAAGGACATGCTGAAAGATTACTGGTCAAAACTAGAACAGTACTTTATAGCCTTTTACAGAAACACTAGGAAATGAAACTAATTCTATTATATATTTAGATTTCTACAGTTTAGTGATAATAAAAATGAACCTGAAAAGACAGACAAAAATTACAATTGACTGTGGAAAATGACAGCTATATTTGACAAGTTCAGTGATTTATATGCTAAATATTATAGTTTGACCAAACAATAAGCAGTTGATCAATTCACTGTGCTCTTCAAAGGTAGAGCCATCTTCAAACAGTATATACCAAAGAAACACAAGTGGTTTGGGATAAAGTTCTACAAGTTGTATGATTCTAAGGAATATACTATCAAAATGACCATGCATTGAGGCAAAGACAGGAAATGTGCAACTACCTTCAATGACAGCTACACATGCAACCATAACAGGACTTGCAGCAAGGAATGAACATGTGGGACACAAGTTCTACATGGGCAGTTTCCGTTCATCTCCAGCGTTGACAATTTACATACGAAGACAATACACTGCTGTGGGACTGTTAGACCAAATAAAAAAGGGATGCCGAAGAAATCTGGACATACAATGAATTTTAAAAGGGGTGATCTAAGATGAAGGTTATGTGATAGCCATTGTATGGAAGGGCAAATGAAATGTATTCTCCATCATTGGCGGGTAATTGCTGTGATGAGCATGGAAAAGCTGTGAAACCAGCCGTAACACAGTACTATAATAGACACATGGGATATGTGGGCAAATCTGGGTGCATAACCAACTCTTCCTCTACTAGTCAACGAACTTGAAAATGGAAAAAGAAGCTATTTTTCCACCTTCTGGACCTTACCATACTCAACACCCTTACAATTCTCACCTACAGTGGTTCAAATTTATCACACCAACAATTCGGACTGACATTGGTGAGGGACCAAATACAAGAGGCAAGAAGGGTGCCTCAACCTCAGACCGCAATACAAATAAAACAGGCCCCATCCACGAGCCAACTTCAAAGACTTGACTCAAGGCTCAACAGACATTGGTTCATGCAATGTAAGAGAATTCAGTGTCACGTGTGTTCTGCCAAAAATAAAGAAACAAGAGCAAAATACAAGTGTCAAAAGCAACATAGGGTTGTGTGCTACCCCATGTTTTCAGGTATATCACATCACACTGCAGTTCTGTGAACCAACTTACAATAAAATGGAGAAGCAGAACACACAATTGTACATAAATATTACCACTGTAATTACTGCACTGATAATTTTCAGTAGCATATTCTTGACGAAATGGGGGTGAAGGGGGTGTGGATTTTATAGAAGGGTGTTTATGAAGTAACAGAGACCTGTTGGAAGGACCCATATGTGTGTGTATTTGCTCCACATCAGCAGTATGAGGAAAGTATAAGAACCACTGCCTAGAGACATCTGTAAATAAATCACTAATGTCGGAAGAGCAAAAGATTGTTAGTAAGAAATGGTAATTTTAACTAGAATTAAATTTCACATCATCTTCTATGATTATACCAGCCCTTTACATAAATACTGTGATGTACTTATACATGCAGAAAATGTTAAAAACTACATGGCGTTGCAGGACAGTGTTTTTGTATTTGGCCGTGAAGGGCATTTAAATACTGGCACAGCATTTTCCCATTCAGACATGAAGGGCTAAGAATGACATAAAAAGTGACAGTGTAACATCTCATTTCACTTCTGTATGGACTACCTCAAACTGAATGTAATGGACAGAAGTGTAAAATCTGATAAATAATACATATGCAATTAAAAATAGTTGGTTCTTTCCTGGGGGAAAAGCAGCTGGGGCGCAAAGTTAAGCACCCAATTCCATCTAATACTGAGGTTAAGAATAAGTGGAGCTATGCCTTTACTCCCTCCATATGCCTTCAAGACACTGACAGGAAGAACTTTACCATTACATGAGATGTCACACCATGTTTGATTGGTTAACATATACAAACGTCTAGAACTGTAGTGCCTTTATCTGTCTGAACATGAGTGAAGAGAAAAGCACAATGATCCTCCTAAACACTGGTAACTGTTTGCCAGTCAATATGGTGTAACAAGCCAAAACACTTGAATCTTTTTCTGGGGCCTTCCCATTTGAAGAACTAGATATAGTTTAAGGCCCGTTAAGACCAAATGTGACCATGCAGCTCTCACAGTGACAGCTGCTATGGATTCTAACTTAAACACAGAAGAACACTTACCTCGTCACAGCTCTGAACCGTTCCTGTCCCGCTGTATCCCAAATCTGCAACTTGATTTTCTGTCCCGACACTTCAATTATCCTTGTGCCAAATTCTACTCCAATTGTATGAGGACAATCAGCCATGACTGCAACAAGATGAAATAATGACTTCATACATGGGCTTTATGTCATGACATGTTACACAAACTACAGCTCTTCGGAAGGTATGCGAAGTACTAAATATTTTTCTCTTATAAAACATCCATCATAGCATGAATGTATCCTATTTTATATGTTTCACTTACATCCTAAAGCAACAGACATTAAGTATGAATTAATTTGGCTAGTAATGAAGTTGCAGACCCAGTAGTCAATGTCTGCAGACTAAGTCATGATGACATCATTAATGCTAGCATTGTGATTACATAGGATTTTTGTGCTTTTCATGTCCTTGCCAGGCACTAACATTAAGGGTCAGTTCTGTATACCATATGAACCATGAAACACAAATATGAGCATGTACAGTAGAACCTCGATCTATTGTTCCCGTATCGATCGTTTTCCCGCATCTACCATTCACCATTTTTGGTCCCGAATAAAGTTCCATATAAATAACGTTATTTATTCCCGCATCCATCGTTCCCCGAACTATCGTTTTCCCGCAT
>Ga0123355_10013990_pt1 | contig 12515 bp, 11 predicted proteins | sample TergutEmb28metaG_3_FD_89872 | JGI IMG/M metagenome (GOLD analysis project Ga0123355, IMG submission 89872) | Embiratermes neotenicus P1 segment gut microbial communities from Petit-Saut dam, French Guiana - Emb289 P1 | ecosystem: Host-associated > Arthropoda: Insects > Digestive system > Gut ...
ATTTTATTGTTTCTTTTCATTTTTTTTTTAACATGGAGTGTTTGTTATCTCCGCGTCTTACCGGGAAGCTGGAGGACGAGGGGTCGTCGGGCAACATGGAACTAGAAGTAATGGCAGTCATAAGAACAGACATTTTGTTCACTGCAATTTCAAATCATATTAATGCAGAAAGCACAAACTAAGTTAAGTCAGCTACCTCCTGTACAAAAATGGTTGCTCATTTCCTGTTAGGGCCAAACCCACTTGAAAATCTGACGGATTTTAGTAACATTTTATCTGCATACATTAAACAATATTTTAAGAGAGGTCAAAAATAAACAACACTTACAAAATTACTTTTTATTTTTGTTACATTTAGTTACGTAAATTCGGCAATATGGAGAAGTCAACTTAAGGCATAGTTGTGCGATCGGCAGTGAGTGAGACACAGGAACTAACAAACCACACCCAAGGCAAAGCATCCAGCATTACCAGGAAAACAACAACAGGAAGGTGCAATAGTAGAGACTTACCTTGCCATGAGCAGGGGGGGTGATGGGTGTGTCTGAGTCACCCCCAATTCCCATTGTGGGAGAAAGGCGTGACTCTGGTGTTGCTGAGGGTGGTAGGCGCTGCTCCTGAACAGAAGCTAGCCTAAAGAAATGATGTAAAATATCTCAGTTACACACTAGTAATAAGTCTGCTTGACTGCATGAGATTTGTAAAGTGGCACAGCACTGACTACAAAGGTTATTGTCTTTGGGGATATGACTCTGTGTATTAAAAAAAGGGTGGTAAAAGGTACAGCAACCCCATGACAGGCCTGGACAGGCCCAGAGGGTTCCAGGAGGTTGAGGCTCCCAGATTTCAAGACAATCGGCACATGAAGGTGGTCAGGTTATCAGCCCTACACACTGGGTGCCTTCACTCCCAGGAAATATTCCTGGTACTCTTTTCTGTTAGAGGATGAGTCAACCCCAGGGCCATAGTGCTGCTGGAAAGATTGTGTCAATGAAAAATTCCAATGACACCATCGGAATTCGAACCCGCGACCTTCCGGTTTGTAGCGCGGCGCCTCAACCAATTGCGCCACCGCGTGCAAAGGAAGGAGTAATACATTAATAAGGTGTGCTTCAATTTGTATATACATAAGAGAAGTAAGATGTGTCACCTCTTGAGCGTAACTAGAGTTCCAGTCAGTTTCTTGCAACGTCGCAGTGCACTCTCCAGTCTTTCGGGCTCCTCCTTCAGAAACCTGTGAGCACAAATAAGCTGCAAGTTACAGCCAGAACTGTAACCAATGTGATGGACAAACTCTTCTCCTTATTACCCTAGAGTTCAGATGTTACACGATGTTTTCCATGTGATCTTTATTTTGTAACAGAAAAAAGACGGTTGTTAACTGGACGATACATTTCAATTTTTAATTACCACTGTTCTCAAGGCATAGAAGAAACCAAATCTATAAAGGACCTTCTGGATTAGCTTATCACATGGCAGTAAAGCATGTATACAGGGTGTCCCAGGAGGAATGTGCGAGACTTCGGGACAGTGTTCCTTATGTTAAACTATACCAATATAACCCAAAACACCTATGTCCAAAGTTGAACGGTTACGGAGATAATGGCCAGAGAAAAGTGTGGGCTTCATTGGTGTCGATGTACTGTACGCCGTCCGTGACATCATACTTGTCCAATGCGCCTGCCTGACAACGAGACATGATAATGCAGTGACCTTGGCCTGTGCGCTACAGTCAGTTGGTAGCTCTGATGTCACAAGATAACAGATCAGCTGTGGCCTGCATAAAGTACTTGGAAGTCTAAGGACAACTATGACATGAGTGCGAGTGTTTCTGTAGTTCAATTTCATGGCTTTATGTCACTCACAAGTGACTTTGATGTTACGTACAGCTATTAACATTACAGAAACCAGAAACCACATATTCCTGCCAGTTTCAATATGTATTTGGTAATCAATAAGTGAGTAACAGCTGTCAAAGTTTCAAACTTCACTGGCCATTATCTCCGTAACCGTTCAACTTTGTATATAGGTGTTTTGGGTTATATCGGTATAGTTTAACATAAGGAACACTCTCCCGAAGTCTTGCACATTCCTCCTGGGACACCCTGTATAAGTTCTCATTTAAACGATGGGATTACATTTCTGAAAATGGTGATGTAGAGCAAAACATGATAGAAATGATCATATTTTACAATAAAAATTAATTATAATGCCCAGGAAAACAATGTCATCCAAGCCCAGACAATTCTCTTTGGATCTCTGATGAAAAAAATTTGTCACTGCTGAGGCCAAAGAACATTTTTTGGCACCATGTCCCATGAGGACTGCTAGTGTAAGGAGAAATTCTGAAAGTGGGTAAATAGCAGCTGACCGCTAAACAAATAGAGAAGTAAAACATAAGTATATGAAATGAAAATTAACTATTTTAAATGGTTAACTAATAGCGTCTCACAGCACAAAGCTGAATTATACATTTATGAATTTGTGTTTCGTTACTACATTTTCCTGACTATAAGACAGTGTCACTTATCAGGTGACCCTCCTACACAATCTTAAACTCTCACACATAGCAGATTTCAACACCATGTGCAATTACAACACGACCATCCAGTTTTTGGAAAATGAACAAGGAAAAATTCTCATCTTACCGTATATTCTCGAATCTAATCCGCACCCAAATCTAATCTGCACTAGTTTTTGCCGATTTCTTAAAAAAAAAAAAAAAAAAAAGTCAGTTCGCGGTTCCAATCCGCACCTTTCTTTCAACCGTCCCTTGCCTACAAGGCAGACTGATTCAGTTACGAGTTATGACGGCGAGTCAGATGAATAATAAATTATAAATATTATATAATATTATAAATAATAAATAAAATAATAAATTATTGTATTGTATTGTTCTTATGGCACGTACAGCGGCTCTATCATTTTTACAAAATCCAGCTCACGATCGTGAATCTAATCCGCATCTGATTTTTTAGCCCTCTGAAACTGTAAAAAGGGTGCGGATTAGATTTGAGAATATACGGTATATTCCAGTAAATAAAGTACTAATGCCAAACAGATATTCGATACAGGCACAATGCTGTATGACAGCCGGTTGCCACAGCTGCGTCCAACATACCAGTAAGTACACAAACTCACTTTTCTTCTCTAACAACTTTCTCCATTTCAGAAGCCAGTAATCCTTTCATTCCCTCCTGCAGACCAGGGAACCGCACTTTCAGATCTGCCACGGTTTTACTGCAACAGAACCAATCAGACATCAGTATGTGCCAGTAACCACAATACTGACCACCTAACATTTTACTATGGACAGGCTACATGCAGTACGCTCATCAAAAATGTTGTTAAACAGATAGCAGATTACACAGTTACAGCACTACACCACACATGGCAAAAATACCACTAAGTTGTCAGCTCCTGAGGATGGGCCCAAGGTGGCCCAAAACATGTTGAGCAACTTATAAAGGAGAAATAAATATAATACTAAGTGACATCTAGTTGGTTTCTTATTCCACAGTGTAACAGTCCAGATAGGAATAATCTTCATAGTCACTAATGTAAAAACCACAAATCTCATAGGTTTGTTTTAATTTGACTTTTGGGTGACCATGCATCGTGATAAACTCTTATAATAAAACCAAATAGATGCACTAATTTCTCAAATTTATTTTTGGAATAGAACTCTACATGCTTTGGACAGTTCCTCTGTCCATCATCAGGAGTTTTTCACTGTACACACAGCAATAGTATATGTTATACAGGTTTGCTGTATGTGCAGTGAAAAACTTCTGATGATGTACAGAGGACCTGTCCAAAACATGTAGAGTTTTATTCCAAAAATAATTTTGAGAAATTAGTGCATCTAGTTGGTTTTATTGTAAGAGGCTTGTTTTACATTATCTTTTATTTTAATTGCAAAATAATAGGTTTTCACGTGTTTGCAAACGAAGAAACATCTGTGAGCATAAAAGATCCAATTATTTGTGACAAAACCACACAACTGCCAACTCTGGAATATAAAAAAAATTGCACATCCAGAGTAATAAATTGATATGTAAATATTTGGACAGCAACAGTTGACAATTTTTTGCCCCCCCCCCCATATTTATGGACCTGGAAGTCTGCTTTCTGATGCAATCATATAACATGCATCAGACATGGACCCACTTCTTTGCAACAACTCATCTAGAGAATAGAACTAGAAGCAACACCTGCCTTTTGCAATTTGAAAAACATGTCACATTTTGTACAATCTGCGAATGGGCATCAGTAATGCCCAGTGCCCAGTGAGAGTTAAGAAATGATGGCACAAAATATTCTTAATGCTAACACTGAACATTTATATGTAACTGACAACAGTTGTGTGCCAAATAATATAACTTCCATGTGGAATAAGAAACCAACTAGATATCACTTAGTATTATATTTATTTCTCCTTTATAAGTTGCTCAACATGTTTTGGGCCACCTTGTGCCCATCTTAAGGAGCTGACGACTTAGTGGTATTTTTTCACGTGTGGTACGTGCTATGTACTTCCCAATGGACACACAACCAGCCAACCAAATCTGACTGCCTACACAGCCACGGCACTGCACCACACGTGAAAAAATACCACTAAGTCGTCAGCTCCTGAAGATGGGCACAAGGTGACCTGAAACATGTTGAGCAACTTATAAAGAGCAACTTATAAAGGAGAAATAAATATAATACTAAGTGACATCTAGTTGGTTTCTTATTCCACATAAGTTAGGAAGTTTAAGTAATGTGCTGAGTCAATTAACCTCATTCAGTATACAAGCTTGTGCTGCTGCAGATATGTTGCAAAATGTTTATCACTGATTACTCTTAATATTTTGCAGGTGTGTTTTTACGCTCGATTGTGTGGGTCTTTGTCAGAGACCTGGTGCCATCTATCAGTGACACTGTGTCCAGTGTCGTCTTCTGTGCAGTAATATCTGTAAGTTACTTAGTGTTTCATCAGTTACACGAAGTTAGAAGGACAGCTGTATTGTGGCCCATAAATAATGTGCACAAACAATAATTTCTGTAACAGAAGCACTATGATGGACGTTGTTATATGCATGAGGTTCATCTGAAGCAAAATGAGCATAACTTGCAACAAATTCTATACAGATTTACATGAGAATTGCAGGTTCTGTCGTACAGTAATGTTCCTGAATTTCAAAGTCCTCTGGGACATTTGCTGTATCATTGGGTAAGTAGTTCCTGATATTTCATTTTTATGGAATTCATTCTGTTGTGTTATAATTAACTGACAATAAGTTATAAATACCCATCAGACACAAAACTTTTATTCTATTTACTTTACTAGTGTATGCTGCATATTTTGGTCATATTTTGACCATCTTCAGGCATTAATATACATTATCTAAAAGCAATGTGAACGTGTATTAAAAATAAATTTTAATAATCTGTGAGAGCTCACAAATTTTAAGGTGTCATTATAAAGTGGCATTGAGTGTTTATGTCTTATGAATCTTTTTGTTGTGTTTTTAAATGCATATCTCATTGTTTCTAAAATTGTTAAAATTGTATACAACTTGTAGTGAATTGCCTGTCCAGGTTCCTTATAAAGGTACATGTGTTCTTTTGATTTCAATGATTTCAGACCATATGATACTATTATTTTCTGGTGTTCAGTGCTTTATTGAATTGTGTGTTGCTGATGTTATTATGGTGTATTTGACATTCACAGTACCGTGCATCGTGATATATTCTTATAATAAAAGCCAACGAGATGCACTATTTGTCAAGTTTATTTTGATAAAGAACTCTAAATGTTTCGGACAGATCTACTGTCCATCATCAGGAGTCTCAACACTGTATATACAGCAATAGGTATTTGTCATGCTAGCTATGCTGACTGTCTGCTAGCAAGGTCAGGATGACCTCGCTAGCAGACGGTCAGCATAATCTCTATGACAAATACCTATACAGTGTTGAGACTCCTGATGATGGACGGTAGATCTGTCCGAAACATGTAGAGTTCTTTATCAAAATAAACTTGACAAATAGTGCATCTCGTTGGCCTGTATTATAAGAATTATTATGGTATGTTTGTAACTTTACTTGTATGGGTGGCAACTTCTTACAAGTACCATTTTTTTGTGCTTTTTTGTTTGCTGTCTCCTATGTTGTGACGTTATAGTATGCCAGGCGACCAAGTACTTCATTTTGAGGGTCAATATTCTAGACATTATAATCCTTCAAACCATCAGGAAATATTTACCCATTGACTCAGTGTAACATCCCAGAAGACTTGAATCAAAAGTTATCACCTTATAGCAGTCATAATGTTTGGCCTTTGAGATACAGAAGGTTGAATCATAGTGTGTTGGAAAGCTGATTACATGCCCTTTACTGTAACACATATCATGCATCTATTGTGGAGGGGAGGGAGCCGATTATAAAGGTGCATCACCATAATTTTAGATAACCTATTTTATTCACCATATAATATATCAGCAATGCTCCACATTTCAGTCTTGGCCTACCCTGTGTTTAGAAGTTTTATTATTATGCTAGATCATTAGTGTTGTCATTTTTATTTATCATTCATATTCTTGTATAATTTTATTCCAACTAATATGGTACAAATAATACAAATGTATCTTTGACAAGTATCTATGGATATACTGATGCATGATATATATTTTTTTATAAATTTTGTTAAATGTTTTTATATATGTAAATTGTAGGAAAATTTCTATATCCTTATGTTCATTGTAACTAAATAGGATCTATGGAAAATGAACAAGAATTATGAACTGTGAACTATAATTAGACACACCCATTACAACTCAAGAAAAATATTATGCAGGCTCTTAGTCTTTTGTATCGGTATAATTGAAGTCTCCTTTCTGTAGAGATGTGACATAGTGTCACTGGACAACAGTGTTTCCGGTATTTTGACAGTACCCTGTTGTTGCAAAACACTGGATACCTCAAGAGTAACATAACTATGACTATGAATGTGACTCTTTTTATGTGCCTACAGTGTATATAATAAGAAAAGATTTGTGTATGCAATGTGCTGATCATGCCCATTCACACCCTAATGATTAAAAAAAGTGGCTTTGCATTTTAATTTAACTACATAATACACTCTTTTAGTTTTAAGCTATGGATTTTTGTGTTATGATATAAGGGTTATGATTAGTTGGAATTTCTTTAGTTTGTTTGGTGACTAAGTATTTAATAAATCTGTGCCTTTTGAAGAAATGAAGATTGAAATTCTCTTGGTGCACTCCGTTGTGAAATGTGATGCGCAGGCTGATGGTTACAAGTACCAGGAACCTTTTGCAGGATGAAGAACCCTTCTGGTACCTCAGTCTAATGATGATGTCCTCTTTTTCCCCTACATATTGCCATTGTTTTCTGTTCTCCATCAGGCATGGATTCAGTTCTTTTACACTGCAACATGGTTCTGGACGCTTTGCTATGCTGTAGATGTAAGGCGTATGCTGAAGTCACAGAGGGAGTGTACCACTTGCTATCACATTATTGCATGGCTGAGCCCTGCTGTGCTGACATCTGTGGGACTGCTTATTCTGTATGTTCCACATGCAAAGTAAGTTGGTGCTACATACTGTTTTGTACAATATACATGTAGGTCCACAAATCCCAGCTGCAGAGTTCCTCAGGCAGTGACTTTTGCAAGGTGGCACCTAATATTTGTGGGTCCCTTTTATAAAACTTGCTTCATGTCACCTTCCTGGCACATAAATATAAACCTCTTGAGGCTGATTCACTGATACATTATTTTAACCCTGTTAATAGTATACGATAATGATGACAACAAACATCTTAATTGTAATTATTTTAATCTTATTAATAGTGCGTGATACTAATAACAATTCACACAACTTAAATGTAGTTGTTCTGATGTTATAATTGTTAATAACTATATCACCATTATATTATAATTATATTTAAGCATTTGACATCTGTATATTTAACAGATATTTATACTACTACTTTGACAATGTCCACATCCTTGGTACTTTACCTTTATATGGATATACGGAAAATAAAGTGAATGAAAGAATGAATGAACATAGAATTGTGAGATTACTTCTTGGTGTTTGGAAAATCCATGAAGCTCTGATAACATTTATGTAGCACATGTGACTCCTTCCTGTTTCCTACTGTAAACTTCAGACAGAATACCTAAAATCATAAAAATTATTCGATACCCTTGTCATTTTTCACATTTTTTAATATGAGTTGAATCTGCAGTTCAGGGTGCTGTTTAACTGCATGTGGGTAAACTTTAACCTCTTAATTTAAGAGTCATTCCTTCCTTAAAGTATACATATTATGATACTTAATAGGAAAGCAACCATATTTCAAGCAAATAACAGGTAATTTAATTTGTTCTGCATAGAAGGGATTGTGTGACAGTGGTGATTGGAAACAGCTGGCCTTGACCATTCTGTTATTCACTGAGGGATATGTTGAGCTCATTTTGTACTGGAGTTTAAAGGAGATCTTTGTAGCAGATGTCCTTCCTCAACCAAAGCATATTTATTTGTTTTTTCTCATATTGTTGTTCTTGTTGATTCCAGTTTTCATATTATATGCATAATTATTCATAAATTTTAAATGTAATCATTCTGCATGTGTTTTTACAGATGTCATGACATTGACAGCCTGTCAGGTGCTTTGATACACATTTTTCCAAACTACTGTGCCACTTTCCTTCCAATGGCCGTCATTATGATTGTCAATCCCATTTTATACTGTTATTCAACACGGGATGTTAGATTCATTATCTCTGTCAGACTTGGCCAGTATACACAGAGAGAGCGCAATGCTGTGGATGGAATAAAGACCAAATTCTTATTTATCATCACAACTTTCTACATATGCTGGCTTCCAAATCTCATCTGTGGTATTCTCATCTGGTCTGTCTGGATTGAGTTGCCTGAGAATGCTCTTATTTCTCTGTGGTATGTCATGGTGAGTATTTATTCTAATCTCTCATTTGTGTCTTTCTGAATATCTTGTGCATATCTTTGTCTTTGTGTGATTTGGAAAACAGTTACATGAAGGTATTTATTTTGAACTATATATGAATATTAAACTATCTGATTCAACAACATGGAGGTGTAATTTTCAGGCAGTAACGAATCCTCTGCAGGCACTGTTGAATAATGTTGTGTACCGGCGATGGTCAGGTGGAGGACAGCATATATGCTCACCTTGTTTACCTTGTGCGGACTCAAGTTCTCTGTCTGAATACACACCAATTTACAACCTCAATGAAGGCGAGCCTGTTCAGAATGAGCACACTCCATTGCTACATAGCCAAGACAGTGAACTTTGCAATAGCAGAATAAGTATAAATGGCTCCTTAACAGACTCTTAAACACCCATACAGCAACACTGAACATAAGTGCATCAAGACTTACATAAATTTAAGAACTGTGTTTCTTAAATTATTGGAACCCTAAACTCTTCTAGTAGATACTGTGTTACGATTATGCTGCAGTTCTCTTAGTTGTGTTTCATATAACACAGCAACTGTGTTTGAATGCATGAGTTAGTTACAAACTTCAGTACTGATATAAATTGGTCTTGGTTCTGTTTCATGTTACAACACACAGTTAGTAGTATGGAAATGTTTGTACAGACTTGCCATACCATAATTCAAAAAGTGAAATACTGGACACTGAAACCTGGGTTTCATCCAAGAGTGGACTTGCTGTAATTGTGGTGGACAGATTGGCACTGGGGTGGGTGTTTCTTCTAGCAGATTGATTTCCATCTGCCAGTTATCATTGCAGTCACCTATCTTTGTGCTTGAGATGTGCTGTAGGTCTTAGCAGTCAGCACATCAACACAATCTCAGGTCTGAGCTAGAAATTCACCTTTTGATTGGACTAAGTTCACCTCTGGTTACCAAACATGTGTTGAATCAAGCAGAGATTTTGCACCTTGTGTGTGTATGACCTAAATAGAGTGTTATGTCTTTTAACAAGAATATGCATAAAGCAGAAAAGGATTAAAAGTATTGAACATGTGTACCAGTGTGGTATAATTATTTCAGTATTTCAAGTCAACTATTGTAATATAAAAAAAGACTTTGGCTAACTTTTCTGTTAAATACAACTACAGGAAATTCATCATGGGTATAATCAAATTTTGCAAATAATTAAAGTATACAACAACTACAGAAATGTAATTTCAGTAGTTTTTTAATGCCTGTGTTACAGGGCTGAGCTATGTTTTAATATTTCCACAAATGTAAAAGTAATTTTGTAATTATCACTGCTGCATTAAGCTGTAAATATCTTTGCAAATTGTGAAAATTTAAATGTGTTCTTTTTTTAAATGTGTTCTTTTTTACATTCATGCATTATATTTTGAATATGATATATTTTTTTTTTAAATTTGTGAACTTGTAAACTGTAGAATTTGTTGCTCTATACATATAGCTACAAAGAAATTTAACTGTTTAAGGTTTTGAAATAAAGTTTTCTTGTTTAGTAATTTGTGCATTTTTAGTTTGCAGGATGATAGAAAACTCTGAAGAAGTTACATATGCCATTAGACAAGAAGTTATTTCAGAATGCCAGGAACAAATCAAAATTACATTCATGAAGAATATAAGAAGGGCAAAATTGTAAATTTATCCCTGTGTATGCCATAATTAGGGGAGTGGAGGTATAGTCCCACTTCAACAGTAGGTGAGGTCACCGTCTTCACACACCAGTGGCTTTACCCCAGCATAGGAGTCCCCAGTAGCCTTTGAAAAAGGAGGGGCTGAATTGGCTCTAAAGCTGGTCTGGATGCTTTGGAGAAGAGAGAAATCTCTCTCCCATGCCAAGTATGAAATTATTTTTGGACTTCCAGCCAGCAGCTAGTCACTGTATTGACTGTACTATCTCAAAGAAACCGAGGGCAGATCAGATTTCGTTTCTGCATGTTAGTACTCAGTTCAGAATCAGTTGTCTTCTTGTCTGCTACCTAAAAGTGTAGGTGAGATGTGTAAAACTATGTTATTATGAATGGGTATCCAACATGGTCTCTCACCTTATAGATACAATGTAAGTGAGGATGTTTGAGGACAGGATGCTAAGGTGAATAATTTTGCCTATGAGGGGAAGAATAAAAGTCCAAAATAAGGAGCCAGATAATTTGTACTTTTCTCCATATATCAGGGTGATCAAGTAAAGGAGAATGAATTGGGTGGAAGGCTGTTGCTCTTCTGGGATGTTATGCAGTTTAGGTTGGCATTTGTGTACTGATGTTTGAAGACAGCCTGTATGCACCATCTTCAAGATTCAAGAAAATCAAGAAAGTGGGATTGAAAGGTTGTCTTGAAACTTTAGTAACCAATTACCAATCTATGCCACACAGCATCTCAGAAGAGTGAAGGCTTCAAATACACCACACTGGAAGCCTGAAACGTCACAGATGGGTGGGGTATTTGCATGAATGGAAGAGATGAGAAGTGCATAAAAATTGTGTTGTCAGAATACCTGCAAAGGGAGACCACTTAGAATGCCTAGGTGTAGATGCTGCAAGGAATATCATTTGTGTACAGAATTAGAAGCAAAAGCAATCAAATTCACACTGTCTATTTGAACCAGAACTCCATCTTCATCCCGAACTGTTCCACATATTCTTCAAACACTGATACTGCACTGATTGAACAACCACACTTGAAGACCATGTGACAGTTTGAAGTTATGTTTTTAAAAAAATAATGGTACACACAAATATTAGCATGTTTTACTTGAAAATGTGATATTTGTTGCAAATGTTGAAATTTTTTTTTCACAAATACTTATGATTTCTGTAGTTCAGATTTTTAAAATGGAAGAAATGTTACCTGTATTAATTTATAATATTGCTGAAGAAGTCGAGGAACTACGTTTTACTTACGTGAAGTACAAAAGGTTGCCCTGTGTTCACGGCAAAAGTAATAGAAATACTTAATGTAAAAGACAGTATTTTTTGTTCAATTTGGCTGAACACAGTTTACACCCAATTCATTTTTTAAAACTGAGGAGTAGGCACTCTTTGTTTCATATAGAGTGTCACAAACTGTGTATCAGGTTCCATAAGGAAGTAAAAACATTTATTTCTTTATTTTACTAATGGCAGTGTTTATCATTGACCTATGCGACCGATAAAAGTAAAACATAGAAAAAAATTTACACTTAAAAAAAAGAAAAGAAAAAGAAATAGTCAAAGTAAATATAAAGTCCTAATGCTAAAGAGTAGACACAAAAAAAATAATAGTAAAATAACAAAGTAAATTTTCCATCATCTTTGTCCTCGCCTCCCAGTATCTCACACAGTATTACACAAACATATATCAGAGAAACACCCTACCACTCTATTAAACTACATTTAAAGCAGGTGTTTGAAGTGCACACAGACACGAATTAGAGACAAGACTATCCCATAAACCGTGGATGCAAGAAATATCCAAGGTAACAGACTGGCCTAGAAGAAGGGCAGTTGCAGAGTTCCGACTG
>Ga0123355_10013991_pt1 | contig 12515 bp, 7 predicted proteins | sample TergutEmb28metaG_3_FD_89872 | JGI IMG/M metagenome (GOLD analysis project Ga0123355, IMG submission 89872) | Embiratermes neotenicus P1 segment gut microbial communities from Petit-Saut dam, French Guiana - Emb289 P1 | ecosystem: Host-associated > Arthropoda: Insects > Digestive system > Gut ...
AACAAAAAAACCCCCCCCCCCCCCCAAAAAAAAAGAGAAGCGTTTCAACGTACAGGAATGGCGTACCCTGCCAACAGTTGTTCTATCCAGTTGCTAGGCCTACACCCAGCCTTCTGTCACAAATTCTGTCCTGGCGTCCTAAATAGGCAGCTCTGTCGTGCACGCATATAAGGGTCATCATTCATTGTACATCACTTGCCGACTCACAACAGTAGTTCCGCATTCTCGCCAGCATCCTAATGTTCTGGTAATTACTCAAGTAACTTCGTTCCTGTTAGAACCCATTTAGAGCCGTCAGCCTTAAACATTCCTACTGCACATTCCGCCGCTTCGTTATCAAGCATTTTCCAAAGACAGGCTGTCCTTGCTAAAGTTGTCACCGATTTCATTTGTCTTTCCAATCAGATGCTGGAGTGGCTCGTACAGATGCTTCTTCCTACATCATACGATTCAATTCATAAGCTCATTCGTACTACCGAAACACGCTATAGAATCGGTATGGTCGGAAAAGCCTTTGCTGAATAATTGAAAAATCAGTGTTATGTGTTTTCGAAATACGTTTTCAGACGTGCAGTAGCAGTAATGTGACAGGGGTCAGATCGTGTTGAGAAGTGCAAACAGCAGAGCGTAGAAGTCCTGATCGAGATTCCAGTGGGAAGCAGGTTACGGATATTTGAAACCGTGTGACCGTCAAAAAACGTCTAAGTACCTAGGAATGAAAACCAAAAATTGTCCCTCTCCATGCCATGAAGGTATATACGGGATGTAGAGGTATAGCTGCACTCAGTTTTAACCCCAGGACTACTTGGAAGTGAGTGGTTAACCACGGCCACTTTACCCGCGGGAAAGAATCCCGGTACCCACAGAACAAGGAGCCTCGGTGGACCGCAGAGCTAACCTGGACGCATCCTATTCTGCGCTGTATTGGAATGATTTCTTGTGGAACGTCGTATATGGAATCAGCCCTTACAGTGTCGTACATTAATTACGGTAAACCCAGAAATATGGAACGTCAGCAGTGGCGTGCTGAGTGCTGCAGTAGGCCTGTATCTCCACTGTGTTCCACGTTTGTGATGCCATGCAAACCACAATGTGATGCGAAGAGTTACGTAGCTGACCAGATTTAAACAGCGCTAATTGAAACAAGCCTCGTCGGTGCAGCGTCACAAGGTAGAGGGTAGGCAAGGGAGACGTGTACGTGATTGAGGATATGTAAGGGAGCAGTGTGGCCCATTTTAAGGTCCCAACATTTTTGTAAAATGTCTGGGAAAACCCACGCAAAATGTGGCAGGGTAGCAGCCGGGAGGAGTTATGAACCCGGGACCTCTAGAATACGAAACGGGCATTGAGTGCTGACCACAACTGTAACATTTGATGTTAGACTACTAAGGGCAGTTTGTGTGCAGAACAGTGTTTGACGGTTCTCTGAAGATGTCATTAACGTCGGCGACGTCCACTGCCATGGTCGCATAGGTTGATGTCCCATCTGAGCCTGGATAGCGTGTAGTAGTTTGTAGACGGTGGGCTAGGGGCCGGACCCGGCACGAGCAACAGGTTTTTCTTGTATGGAGCATCCAGACCGGTTATGGTGCCCATCCGACAGTCTCCTGTATGATGGCTAGTGCAGACACTTTCCCCGACGGTAAAACAGCCGGGGCTTGAAGCTGAATACTCACCCCAACATTGCCAAGGTTAAGGAAAGAATGGAGCTTTTTCTCCACTCTCCCATATGCCTTCATGTCGTGCACAGCTACTACTATACTTTGTCCCACCGGTAAGTGTATTTGCTGTCTGGGCTGTCCTCATTCCTGATGACCGTAATACCCTAACACCAGGTCAAGAGATCGAATGGTGCCATGCCTATTCCCGACCACTCTGGTTCAAATATCACTGTGTGGGGATTTCCTTCCTTGGTTGAGTGTCCACGCCCGAATCGATGAAGCGTGGTCACGCACAGGCACTGCGTTCATTCAGGCAGTGACTTGCGGCCGTGATCTGTGTGTGTATGCAGGTGGCGATGCAAACTGATCCGTACATAAACACTACCAGATGTGTAGGTATTGCTGCCGCGCCCACACACCTATGCGTCATTGCACAAGGACCAACAAATCTTGCAGTGGCTAGCATTCTCTTCTTTTTCGTGAGGCCCACGTCTCGGCTTGGGAGGTGGGCTGTCTGGAGGCTTTTCATTATCGTCGTCAGAATACCAACGCTTCCTCACTAAGCCATATCACTTCATCGTTCCTAATCATACTGTCGTTTGTCTTTCGACGGTATGCTGTATGAATTTTGGACATGAAAGTATCTTTTGCACTAAGATAGGAAGGAGCGATCACCATGTTCTAATATATGTCGTGTTCAGGTACTGGGACAAGCCTTTCGCATCACAAGATAAAGTTTTAAGATCATGATTATGAAAGACTTTTCAGTATGGGAGCGTATGGAATGAAATACGAGGCAGAAGAGGTGTACAGAGTGTGTCCCCCAAATGTGTAGAAGATGGGTATTGTTTGTTAGCTGAAAACAAAGAGTGAATCGTAACGATGTTCCAGTGCAGGATCTGACAGCACACTACAGCAGCCGGCGCAGCAGTCAGAACTGACTAGGGTACGGGCTGGACGGTCCGGGGCCCGAATCCCGGTAGGGGCAGGAGATTTCTTCAAAACGACCACACCGGCTGTGGTGTCCACCCAGCATCCTGTTCAGTTGGTATCGGGCTTCTTTCCCAGGAGAAAAGCGGCTGGGGCGTGAAGTTGACCGCTGACCCCCGTCTAGTGCCGAGGTTAAGAATGAGTGGAGCTATACCTCTTTTCCCCGTGTCCTTTCATGGTGTGGACAGGTAAAACGTGTGCGTGCGTTTACGCGTCTTGGTGTGCCGGTATAGCGTAGTCGGTATGGGGACTCGCTAGGGGTTGGACGATCGCGGTATCGAATCTGGGTTGGGGCGCGATATTCCGCGCCAGTCCAGACCGATCCTGGGGCCCGGTCAGCCTCCTGTCCAATGCGTACCGCGTCATTCTTGGTGGTAAGGCGGCCGGGTCATGGCGTTAACCACCCATTCCCATCAGGCGCTGAGGTTAGAGAAGGAGTAGAGCTATACCTTTACGCCTCTTGTCTGCCTGCATGACAGATTGCAGGGTGAACTTTACCGTGTTATATATGTCTGTAGTTACGTGTCAATGTAATGCGAGTTACACTCCAGTATTAGGTATGGCAATGGGATGCTGAAGGCAGAGTTGTACTACTGACGGTCATAACGTGAACTCAAGTGGTTCGTGTTCTACGGGGAAGGTCCTGCGACCGGCCACCTCAGCACATGTTTTTCTTGATTTCCTTGTGCTTAAAAGCGAATGCCCACATGGTTCCCAAGACTCCAAGTTGCTACTGCATGCGTGTCATGTAGCCTTACCGACTTAAATTTCTTAGATCCTTATTTCATATTTATGTACATGCCTTATAACCACTGCCACAGGGCGACAGCCCATTTGCAGTGAAATATTATTTCTCTATAAGAAGAAGATGATTAATAAAAACGAAGCAAACGCAAACAACCGCAGAAAAAGGCCCTCAAACTGCAGTACACATTTTCCCCCCGCACCTGCACGCTAGTAGTGATAACAGCGAAGGGCGTTTTCGAAATTGTTACATTCGATTTGGACGGTGGCCGGTACTGGATAGGCAAGTTACGGAACATCTTGTTCACGGGTCCATCATTTCCGACCTGTTCGCAATTACACTTTAAAATGAGAAAGTCTGGTGTGTGGTGTGGTAGCTGAGCGTGTCTGTTGGCCCAGACTCTGAATCAATAGGCTCTGGGGGTGCAGAGAGCAATATCCGTTGTCATGGTAACGACGGTGGGGCGGTGTCTGCCTTTATTCAGCATCCTGCGTTGTCAGATTGTTAAATTCTAAATATCTTGCTGAATGTTAACTCATTCAAAGGCCGTCTATGTCGTTCAAGGCTTCCCTGAAGAACCTGTGGTTTTTCAGATGGTGCAAAAGCTCCATACTGTTATGGAACCCAGTTGTTCATCACAGTGTTCACAAGAGGCATAAGATCGTATTCTACTTCATTTGCGTCTAGTTCAAGCGTCGTAAAACCCGGTTCTTTGATGCCCATTTTAATATCATCATGACTGACTGTCACAATTGTACAGTAAGAGGGGCTTCATACTCATTGGATCTTGTGTTTAAATACCGGTTCTGTTATCGGATAATGCATACCTTGTAATCCTATCAGTGGTCAGGTGAGACTGCATGGAAATTATACCTCCACTCCATATATATATATATGCTTTCATCGCATGGAGGCTAATTAAGCACAGGGATTTCAACCTTTACCTTTCATCACTATTTTGTATATGTATTTCAGGTTCTGACACCGCAGAAATTTGGTGACGTGTATCTGTATGATTTACCACCCAACAGGAACGTTTCAAATCAATGCAGATATGATGTACCGCCCACAGCACACATTTCTGTAGTAGATGGAAATCAAGGTCAGTCCATACAATAAGTAAATTTCTTTTGGCATATATTTAGGCGTGTACCTAGGCAGGAGGCAAGTGGTAATCCAAGGGGTGGCAAAATTAATATTTTAAGTGAAAACATAGGTTCTTGAGCCAAATAAAAGCATATTTGTGATTTATCATAATTTCTGTTAGGGGCGGTCATTTTGATTACTCGCCCTTGGCCACAAAAAACATAGCTACACCACTGGGTATACTGTTTGATGTATAGAATGGTACTAAGACATACATATACATATGAAATACAATCAAATAAAAATTGCTAAGAGTTCGACCACCAGTAAGATGTCCCAGTATCCATGCCAATGTACATAAAGGTGATGTCAAAATGGCTCATTCCGTCAATGTCTGTCAGAAGTGTTCTACTGGCCACACCAACCTGATGTGAGTCATGCTTTTCAGGTCGATACTCGGTCCCTCCACGATCATGTGGGTCTGGCGAGCCTCCATTAGACACCAGTGGAGGAAATGAATCGTATGACATTCCTCCGCGAGCGACTCCGTTACCTACAAATTATGATACACCAAGATCGTGCTGGCGCACTTCTCCTGCACCCCCAGGTCGGCGGGATTCGACGGACAGTTACGATGTGCCACGACCTTTGGGCACTGCACCTGCCAGTGGGAATGTGTTGCTCCTACAACAGCAGCAACAGCTAACCCCCAGCAGCTCAGCCAGTTCACTCACTGCTGACTCCATGTCCAGTTCCAATAGGTCCAGCCTTGCTTTTGCACCAGAGTATGATGTGCCACGGCCTGCAAGGGGTGGGCCCCAACTGCAGCTTCATCAGCTACAGCAGCAGGTGACATGCATGAACTGAACATATTTAGCTATAACAGACTGTTCATTTTTTTATACATTATTCAACCATTTCCTTCTGCTGATACTGTCAGTGCAAGCCAGTGTTTTTTTTCCCCCCCCCCCTGCTTCTGCCATATGTTTTGTCCAAAGTAGAATACCACAGTCTACCAAGTTCTAGGTCTCCATCGAGCCAGTCACCTTCATAGCTTGCCCCTTTTGTAGTCCTGCACCTTTCCAAGATTCTGGTCTCCAGCTACATGGCCATCTTGTTGATCAAGTGATAGTAACAGGGTTAAAATACTTCCAGACATCACAAACTAACAAGAGCTATGATAAGCTAAGTGTTGACAACTGTACTGTTATGTGGTATAACATCACTGCTGATATTCGTACTCAGTACAGTAAGTACCTCAGATTTAAATCAGGATAGATGTTCTCCAACATGAAATCTTACCTTTGAAATTTTAAGCACTCAGCTAGAATGCTCAATTTGGAGGCATGATGAGGATATACTTGCCAACACACAAATCCTCCACCTTAATTTATTCTTCTACATGAAATGTGTGCTAATCCTTCAGTTCTTCAGTCCCTACAAACAAGGCTTCTTATGGATTCTTCTTGCACACTGATCCCATATCCATAAGACCACGATTTTAACTCACCAAATGGTCAAAGTCTGCTTCCATCTGGTTAGCAGGCAGTGGATTCTTGAATTCCTGTTGATATGAAAACTCAGAATTACATCTCTTTAAAAGATGAGCTTCGTATGTAGGGGAACAGTGAAAAGTCAAGCTAAGTTACTTTGTAATGTTGAAACTTTGACACCTACCTGACTATGTTTCGAAACATATACACATTTGGTTTCTTCGTCATTTACTATATTTAATTAATTTCTTGTATTAAACATCCCTGGTACCACTTTTCATTAATTTTCTCATTTACAAGATACACACCATTCTAATCTAAAATCTGTTGGGAACACAAGTCATTGCACAGCATGAATAAGAACCTATCGTTAGTCCTCATTGCTGTTAATGCATAGTTTGTTCTTCCAACAGTAAACTTGCTATATTGCGGGTTAATGGTAGCATTTGTCAGTACATCACACTAGGGACACATCAGTTCAGACATGTCGTCAGCGTTGTTGTGTGCGAGTTTGCTGTTGGTTGAATCACCTTTAAAGTATGAACCATTCCGTCTTGGATGTGCATATACAACTCACTGCTTTCTCAGAACATACTGTAAATTTTTTTCATGAGAACTGTTACATGGTTCTGCCTACTGTTCTGGTTTACATCATTGCCATACAAAATTATGAGATCTTTCAGGTAAATTGCAAGTGATATTTATATCTACATCCGTCGTCTGTTGCAGCTGTATGATGTACCAGCACCAAACCCCATGCCACGTGAACTTCCACTGGAACTTAATTCTGCCCTAGAGACCTTGGCTAGGCTGCAAAGTGAAGCCACTGCTGCAATCTCCAGGCTACTAGCATATGCAGGACCTCAGTGGCGCTCCAAGGAACGACTTGAACCAAAATTAATGGATATCAAGTTAGCTGTGGTGAGACTTCGTACTTCCCTGCATGACCTTTCTGAATTTGGAGAGGGGGCATTGGGAAATGCAGGAAAGGCACCAGACAAAGGGCTAGCAGTCAAATTACGACCCTTAGTAAAGGCACTAAGAGATGCAGATAGGCTTGTTCAAGAGGCAGCTGCAACGCTGGACAGCCTGGAGTGGTCGGTTGATGCCCTGTCTCATCCAGAAGATGACCAAGCAGAGGGTAAACGAACAACACCTCAACCACCTGATGCCCTTGATCAACTTGTTGCATGTGCAAGAGCACTGACAGAAGATGTACGGCAAACAGCATCTTTTATCCAAGGCAACTCTACGTTACTCTTCAAGCGAGCTTCGACACCTCCTGGAAACAACGAATGGCTGGAAGACTATGATTATGTCAATTTGGAGTCCAGAGAAAGTGTGGATCAGCAGAATGCAGAGATCCGTGATGCTCTTCCTGCAGAACTTCGGAAATCTTATGATCAATTGGTGAAAGAGGCAGAATCAGCAGCTGTTATAAGTGAACCTAAAGCAACACCAGGTGATGAACTTGATCCAAATGATCGCCAGGTGTTGACTTTCTATGCAGCACAAACAGTAACATACACCACACACTTAACACATGCTATTGATGCATTCCTTCAGACTGTTGAACACAATCAGCCTCCAAAAGTATTCCTTGCACACAGTAAATTTGTGGTTTTGAGTGCACACAGACTAGTCCACATTGGTGACACAGTGCATCGTAATGTCGTGAGGTCTGAAGTGAGGGCTAGAGTATTGCAGTTTGCCAATGCCTTGTCAGAAGCTCTGGCAGCTGCAGTACACAAGACCAAAAAAGCGGCACTTCAGTTTCCAAGTGTCACTGCGGTACAAGAGATGGTTGACTCTGTTGTGGACATTTCTCATCTTGCCAGAGACCTAAAGCTCAGTATGGTTCATGCTGCACAGCAGCCTGCTATTGTGCAGTAGGAAACAGCAGAGCATTAGTGTGCATATATGTATATACACACTTGACATCGATTTTAATGCCTAACTAGTATAGAGAACCAGTATATTGCATACATTCCACAACACACTGCTGCCACATTTAGTGAAAATAAAAGCCAACACATTGCCATGATAAGTGAATGGTGCATTTTGCATGATATGAAGCCAGTGTTCTGTGTAACTGAGTGTGCATATTTTCCAACTCCATATTCAAACACTTGACTGAGAGTAGAGACCTATACAAAGATGTGTTGTGCATTAACTGCTCTTGTTATGATCAAAACATACAAGTGTGGAAAACAGTCTTGCAGATAGTTTCTCTTTTTGGGTCTGTATATGCAGATTTTATGTCTTTGCCTTTGTTGATATCACACTTGCTCCAAAGACTTTAACCTGAATAATACTGTGACAGATGGACAAATTATTAAGCTTTAATGGTTGAAAGGAAAAAACACTGCTGTGCTCTGCCTGCAGCAGAGACCTAGGACTGAGAAGGTTAAGGTCAATGTAGGTTGCTTGAATGGTCATTTGACCTTAGGGAGCATGTGTGTGGTTATTATTGCTTGCTGTTTTCCTTAGATATTGTATATTTTAATGAGTACCTTTTATGTGAAGGGCACGTGGTGGTGCAATTGGTTGAGGCACTGCACTACAAGCTGGAAGGTCATGGGTTAGATTCCTAATGGTGTCACTGGAATTTTTCATTGACATAATCCTTCAGGCCACACTATGGCCCTGGGGTTGACTCAGCCTCAAACAGAAATGAGTACCAGGAATATTTCCTGGGGGTAAAGGCGGCTGGTGCGTAGGGCTGACATCCTTACCACCTTTATGCGCCGTTTTTCTTTAAATCTGGGAGCCTCAACCTCCTGGCACCCTCAGGGCCTGTCCAGGCCTGTAATGGGATTGCTTTACCTTTTTACCTTATATGTGAGATATGGCAGCTTTTCTGAGATCTCAGCTGACTTTTACTGCACAGTGTCTTGTCACCTGTGTGGTTTGTGGTGTCTACCAAAGTATGTAGTCATGGCAAAGATAAAATGTCAGGTGCATTAACAGATGGAGTGTATGTGGAAATTGCAAATGACTGATTCAAATAGGCCTATTGATTTTATACCAAAATCAAGTCCATGAGAAAACAGAGATGTTTTGGATTATCAGGTCAGCCAAAATTGTCTAAAAGAGATGCTCACCACACTGTTCCACCCATTATTACTACTACTGGTATGCAATTCACATTCTGAGATGTCTCACCTTGACAAAGTACCTGCAATATTTTATAACCCTCAGCCTTGTATGGATAACTGTCAACCAGACCTTTTTTTATGTTTGATGGATGTAGGGTTGGTTTATAGTTTCAAATCAGTTTGTATGTAAAACAGCCAACTGCAGAAGAGCTACTGAAACCAGGCATAAAATATTGATGCAGCAGTGAAGAGTGGCAGCCTGTTAACAGTTATGTTACAGTGACGACCAGGACAACCAGAAGCCGTTTTTGGACAATAACATCAGAGTGGAACCATCCTACAGTCTTTTGAGATGCTATGGCACAATGATTGTGATGAGAGTTTCTCACCATCTCTCTAGTCAGTCTTGCCGAGAGTTTCTCACCATCTCTGTAGTCAGTCTTGCCACAAACATGCCCCAAAGAGGGACCTGCAATATTTTTAACTGGATGAGAAAAGGAAGAACCTCAACTAATCCCAGCTCCTCCATCAAAGGTGGTAAGTACCTGTTCAGATATTACAAAATGTCACAAGAAGAATCCAAAGAGAGAAAGGAGATCGTTGTACTGTTTGAAGTTCTCTGCATTTTGAAGGCTGCTGCATTGTGAATCATACCATAAAGGTTTACTACAGGTAATACAAAATTTGACTGCCTTGAAATATGAGAAATGTAAATCTTTTTCTTCAGATGGTGTATAACCTCACACTGCAGGTTTAAATTACGTCTGTAAGTTAAAAGCTATGTGATTTTGGCACCTATAAGAAGTGGCAACAGACTTATAAAATACACAAATTACATGGTCTACACAACTCTATAGAAAATAATGGCAAGAAGAGAACATGTTTCAAGGCTGTGCTCTTAACAGAATCATGAAAAAGGAAAGTTGTATTCTAATACTCTCTAACAGGCCAGGTATTAGCAGATGACAATAAAATTTTGCCTCACGAAAATAGTTTGCTTGTCTGATCTTCAGGGACATTCTGATATCTCCTTACACCATTAACCCAGGAAGTTCTTAAATTCTCCATTACTGTGACCCTTAAGTGGTAAATGAATTTATCACATGTTCCAGTTTGTAAACAATTTACACATTTGTTCAGTGCAACACTTGGGTGCTTTGTTTATGCTTTGATGGTCGATTTCATTTATTTTAAAAAGAAAATTCAAAATACAGGGTTATTCATAAGTCCGTGAAACATTTTAAAAATTCGCAACAAATTACTCAACAGAGCGTGGTAGTTCTTATGCTGATAGAGAGAGAAACTCCAAGTTTTTTTTACGTATTTCACAGATGCTCATTGTGTCCACCTTTGGTAATATGGCAGACATCTATGCAATAGTCCATCTCATTCCAGATGTGTATCAGCATATCACAGTCTACCAGAGCCACAGCAGCGGTGATACGGTTGCGAAAATCTGGAGATTAGCAGGGAGTGGAGGCACAAAGACTGTGTCCTTCACAAGCCCCCAGAAGAAAAAGTCACACGGTGTTAAATCCGGGGACCGGGGTGGCCACCGCATTAACATGTCATCTTCTTTTCCTGTGCGTCCTATCCACCTTTGCACATCTTTGTAGTGAGCCGGAGAGCCGTCTTGTTGAAAGATGTAAGCATTTCTGTCTTCATTCAACTGTGGCATCAGCCAGTTTTCTAACATGTTTCACGGACTTATGAATAACCCTGTAGTTTATACAGTCTCATTAATTGTTCCACATAACCAAAGACAGCAGCATGTGAATGCTGCCCTAGAACCAAGTAAATGTAAAGGTGTATCCTAGCTGAAGCAAAATTATGATGCCTGTATTTAATACTGTTCTTGGTCCACCTACATGTACATATACAGGTCTATGTGTCCTTCATTAAAGGGTCAAACAGTGTGCAAGTTTTCATTTTTGTCCTATAACATCTGACATCTGCAAGGCTGTTCTTCAATAGCACTTGCAAAATCATACATAGGAACCTGTAAATAGAAGCATAGCAGAATATAAGAAATTGTAAATGATTTTAAACTTACGTACAGCTGCCATAGAAGAATGTGTTAGACTTTCATGGAAGAACGGTGTAATCGGTTGTGAACCATATATGTAGCTCAAATACAAATAATGCTTGTAATACACAACTTAATATCATGTTCCTTATAGATGTGAATGTAGTTTCTGGCATGTGAGTATAAATACGTCTCTTGAATGCATTTTCAAACTAAGGGGGTCCTCTCAGTGTGTGTGTGTGGTATGGATTAATGGACATAAAATATGTAAATTTTTTACCTTTGTAAATTTATTTAAATGTAAATACTTGTGTATTATTTATCACTGTAACTTAGAAAAAAAGTGTCTGAGAACTTAATTTTTTGTTATGTCATGTTATTTTTATTTCATGGAATAACCATCCTCGTTTTAATAATGGTTATATGTGCCAAGTCAACTATCCTACATATTATGTGGCTGAATAAAAGTATGTGTATACCTTCTGCTCTTTTTCTTTTCTTTTTCCACAGTATGTTTACGACAGGTGGTAAGCTCTTAGAAGGCTGAATGGGAATTGGGAAAAAGGATGGAAAGTAGTGATGGGTATGTTAACAGAAAATCATGAATACAGTGTTCAACAGAACTAGGAAATTACTGTAATTATCCTTTTAGCACTGGGCTTAATGTCTGTAGTGACCTGTGAAACACTGGAATTTGAATGAGGGCTGTATATATATTTACATTTTTTATATTTTGAGCATCACACCATGTGTTACTTATAAAACATTCAGTGCCATGGGGTGAATACAAATGAATTAAGGCTTAGAGCGGTGAGAGTCACTGCATCAGTCCTATTCTGTGTTCAACTGAATGAAGTATATTGTATCAAATGCAAAGAGGCATTTGGTGGTTGTCACAATATCTCTTCTCATGTATGCAGAAACAAAATTGTCATTTTGTGTTTAATTCTGGTCACTTCACTGGGATATTAAGACTTTTTTATGGCGCACTCCGTGACGTAGTTCACAGACTTCCCCAGGGCATTCTTGTCTTTTAAAATGTCATACCCTTTCACAGTACACATGCAGATGCATTTTCATTTATACCTATAAAGAAAGTATGACCTTTCCAGTGCCAATTTTCAGGGAACAACATTATGTGCAGATCTCTTAATTTTACCAAAATCAGAGTAAATATGTAAAATATAAATTCACTGATATATCAAAGTAAGGTAATGCTTTCACTGTGACAGTTTTCACAAAATTCTCAATCACTTGGTAAATTTGCGTGGGTATCTCCCTTACCAGTCTGTATCCATTCATTAGTATTCAGCCTTGAAGGCCGGGCTTGGCAGGAACCAGAGCCCAGTCATGTGACTGGTATGGCTCTGGCACACTGCATCCTGGGCAAGTTCTTGGGGGTAGTTTGCCATTGCT
>Ga0123355_10013992_pt1 | contig 12514 bp, 10 predicted proteins | sample TergutEmb28metaG_3_FD_89872 | JGI IMG/M metagenome (GOLD analysis project Ga0123355, IMG submission 89872) | Embiratermes neotenicus P1 segment gut microbial communities from Petit-Saut dam, French Guiana - Emb289 P1 | ecosystem: Host-associated > Arthropoda: Insects > Digestive system > Gut ...
CTCTGTGCTGGACCCTTTGAAAATCACTTTTACAGTCTGCAGCATAAGCTTGATATCCTCGAGGATCGAAAACGTCTCAATGTACATTATATCCAGAAAAAGCTTCTCCTCCGGTGCTGTATTATATTGACCATAAATCTGCGCAAAGCCGGTGATCCCCGCTTTAACCCTTGTCCTGAATGCGAAATTGGGATAAACCTCCTCATACTGCTTTGCTATTTCCGGTCTCTCCGGACGAGGACCGACAATAGACATAGCACCGGAAAGGACATTAAACAGTTGCGGTAGTTCGTCGATCCTTGTTTTGCGAATAAAACGACCGAAAGGTGTGATCCTGTCGTCATCCTTTGAAGTCAAACGCGGTACACCATCGTCCTCAGCATCCGGTCGCATACTGCGGAACTTATACAGTGTAAACAACCGCCCACCCTTGGTAACTCGAACCTGTTTGTAAATAGCAGGATGTTTATCATAAAAGCGCACAGCAACCCATACACCGAGCATAAGCCAGCTAGTCAGAATAATCCCGATAAGCGATACAGCTATGTCCAAGAATCGCTTGATCATCAGAGTGCTCACATCCGGTTCCGGACTCTTTAGCGCAAACATCGGCGTATTCGATAACCATATTGTATCTGCCGTATTTATCAGGACGCTTTTGAATGTCGGCATTATATAGGTATTTTTGTTATGTAGGTAGCAGTATTCAAACAACCAATCCTGTTTTTCATCTTCCACATCCATAAAGAAGATCGATTCAGAATCATCCACTATATCGAGGATCTTTCCGGCTGCTTCGTTTTGGGCTATTACATGAGCGACCCTGAACTTCCTTCGTTGCTTTGTAATAAGCTCGCGATATACGGGTAGCTTTGCTGCGTTCCCATAAATGATCGCAGTTCTGTGTGCCGGGTTTTGCCGATAATATATCGCGTTTATTATTGCTGTCATCGGCAACATAAAAATGATTTGTGCAGCAAGAATAATCAAAAACCCGTTGACCGGGAGAAGTGCGACAGCCCGTAAACTCAACACAAAATACTGGAAACCCGTTGTAATAATCAAGCACAATACCCAGGAAAGTATGATTTCCTGATAACTGACGTTGCCGAAGTTGAAACCATTATATAATCTGCTGATAAAATACAATATAGCGGTGTACAGCACCATAATCATGACATTGCCCCAGAAGTAATACAGTGTGTACGGGTAGAAATAACTTACTCCTGCAAAAAAGACAACCAAGATTGCAAAAAAGAGTATTGCCTTTGACAAGAAAAGTATAAAACTACCTGCTTTTCGGTTCATAGGATTATTACTCCATTCTAACCCGCTATCGCTCTTGCTACATCTGCCTTAAACTGTTCCCAGGCATCTTCATTATCAACAAAGTATCTTGGGCAACCATTCGGGCGCACATCATGATGCCGTATGACATCATCTGCTGTGAGGCCGTATTGTTTACAAAGCCATGCCGTCAAGCGGACAGTCGCCGCATATGACTCATCGGTGAACTTCCCTGTATCATCCGGGTGGCACACTTCTATCGAAAGTGTATCATCATTTCTATCATTGGATGCAAAAGCGACTTCATCGACCGGGACACACTGAATTATATCACCATTGAGGTCAACGATAAAGTTGCTGCTCGCTTTTCTCTCCTGAGAAATCGCAAGATTTGCGAAGTAGTTCCTGTTTTGCATCGCTGTAGTGCCGGGGTTACCGATGTTATGAATAACTATTCCATTTACTCTAGCCAGGTTTGTTCCCGGACGCGAAAACTCGTTTACCGGAATTAAAGCCTGCTCTATCCAGTCTTGGCTTTCTACCATTGCCTGCATCTCGGAAACAGGAGGCGGCCTATTTGCTGCTTCTTCTGCACGATTTGCTCTGGCTTCCACAATAAATGCGAAAATTATTATTGAGAAAGCAGCAAGCAATATAAATATAACCATCCAGGGGACATTTCTTTGCAGCGTTAATTGTCTCTTCCTGCGTGGTGTGTCAGTTTGTACAAAATAATCATCATCATCTATTACCAGACGATCAGAGCGTGTATTGCGTGTTGGTCGCTTCCTTTCACGAGGTCTGTCGACATCAATAAACAGATGCTCGTTTTGATTGTCTACAGGAGGTTGAACTCTGTTCTGAGGACTAAAGAAATCGGCAAAATCTTGGCCATATTGATCACTCTTGACATTTTGCTTGCGACTATTGTCGACTGGTTGCTTTTCATCAACGATCTCAAACCAACCCTTCGCATTTTGCGCTTTTTCAACGATTTCAAACCAGCCGCCTTGATTCTTGTCGCGCGCTTTCCTTTGCTCTTTATTGTTTCTATCCATACTGATGTTCACATATCCAGTTTCATAATGTCTTTATTTTTCATGAGATATTCAACCCCGGAAACTACTGTCGGCACTCCTATCAGGACCCAGCAGAGCATCATCATCCACAGTTGATCGGGAAAATACATATCAATCAAAAACATTGCAATTATGCTGCAAATCGTCACGACTGTTTTTATCTTGCCGGATATTGTCGCAGCGATCACACGTCCTTTCGCTGCAGCTACAAGCCGAATACCGGTCACCATAAACTCCCGCACAATAACTATAAGTACAAGCCAAGCCGGCATCATACCGCTTTCTACGAACCAAAGCATTGCTGCGAATGTCAGGACCTTATCGGCAAGAGGATCCATAAATTTCCCAAAATCTGTTATCTGATTCCGGGACCGCGCAACTATCCCGTCCGCAACATCCGTAAGAGCGGCAATTATAAACACAGCCAAAGCAATATACTTACTGTACTCAAAGTTAAGATACAGCAGTGTCAAAAATATAGGTATCAATAATACTCTGACCATCGTCAACTTGTTTGCTGTGTTAATAACGAGAACCCCTTTCTTTTATTACACCGGTTCACCTACCGGCTCCCCGTTCACGATACCGGTAATATGAACTTCTATAAACTTGTCTTTCAGATGCTGCTCAGTGATCCCTTTTACATGTATATACCCGTCAACATCCGGTGACTCGGAAAAGCTTCGGGCTAAAAAATATGATTCCTCCTGTGATGACGTCTCTAAATGCTCAATCAGCACTCTGACCACAGACCCTATTTTGCTCTCATTCCACCTATACATTAGTTGCGCTTGCATCTCCCTGATTCGCTCTGCTCTGCGCTCCGCTACTGCTCTTGAAGGTCTACCCATTTTAGCGGCTTCCGTACCTTTTTCCGGCGAGTAAGCAAAAACTCCGGCTCGCTCTATCTTTGCCTCTTGGAGAAACTCTTTTAACTTTTCAAACTCTTGCTCACCTTCGCCGGGTAGCCCTGTTATAATGCTGGTTCGCAGCACAACACCGGGTATCCGCTCTCTTAGCTGCTTGAACAGACGTCTAATATGCTCACCGGAACCATGGCGGTGCATTTTTTTTAATATCCCATCATCTATATGTTGAATGGGTATATCTAGATACTTTAATATTTTACCACTTTTTGCGATTACGTCAATAAGTTCATCATCGATCTTATCCGGATACAAGTAATGAAGGCGAATCCACTCAAGAGCATCCAACGCATTGAGTTCATTCAGTAAATCGACCAGCCTGCGTTTTCCATATAAATCGGAACCATAGTTAGTAACATCCTGAGCAACGAGTATCAGTTCACGAGTGCCTGACTCAACCAGTTTTGCAGCCTCAGTGATGATATTCTCAAGCGGACGGCTTCTAAATCGACCGCGAATGTCAGGGATTGAGCAATAAGCGCAACGATTATCGCACCCCTCTGCGATTTTAAGATAAGCCCACGAAGATGATGTTGTGATCACTCTGGAAGTCTCACTTACCGGAGCATCTATATCACCAAAAAACTTCACCGCTTCACTATGCTCCCTGAGAGCATCAACCACTTCTACAATCTCATCAAAGCTGCCGGTACCGACAACGGCATCGATCTCCGGCAGCTCATATAAAATATCATCTTTATGACGCTGAGGCAGACAACCCGCCACAACAATATGTCCTACTCTACCCTCTTCCTTTGCAGCGGCAACTTCAAGAATGGTATCAATAGCCTCTGCTTTTGCACTTTCAATAAACCCGCAAGTATTTATCAATACAACGTCTGCCGATTCTGTCTCGCCCGACACATCATAACCGGCTTGCATTAGTAAAAACATCATCTGCTCGCTGTTAACAAGGTTTTTTGAACACCCCAGCGATATTACACCAACTCTTCCGGACACTTTCCGATCATTATCAAAACGCTGATTAAAATCCGTCACCATCATAATTTTCTATGTACCTGTTTATTGCAGATTTTGCATCACTATAACTATATCCGCGCCTTACAAGCGCATCGGACGCACGCCGCAGATCATCCTTCTCCTGACTGCCCCGCAGCTTTTTTTGAAGAAACTCCACCGCAGTATCCAACAAACCATCATCATCAAGTTCGGCAAGCTTATCATCCCACAAATCCCTTGGGATCCCGCGCGTAAACAACTCATCCTTAATACGAGCCAAACCATAACCCTTAGCACAATAATGATTTACAATGAGGGAAGCATAGTCAGCATCATTGATATAACCAAGCTCAACAAGCCACCTGACAGCCTCCTCAGCATCCTCCTGCACCTCACCCTTACTTACAAGTCGCTTAAGCATCTCCGCTTCAGAAAAACTACGATGCCCAAGAATCTTCAACGCCCTCTTTTTAGTAGCTTCCAAGTTCTGCATGGCACTATTGCCAGCATGTATATCGACTTTATTTTATTTCGCCTGCTGAGCGGACAAAAATCGGACTGCTTTAATTATCTTTCATCATTGGTCCGCAAGCGTTCGGGTGAAATGAAATCAAAGTGATATACATGCTGACCCAAACCTCCTAATATTCATCTCGCAAGCGTTCGGGTGAAATAGCTAAAAAAGTAAAACCTATGCGGAGCCGACCTTCCTTATAATCTATCCTTCAAAATCCTCAGCATCAATGTCTATCGCACGCCCTGCAGCCTTTGCCGCAGCCTTCTCCTGCGGAGACATCAGCTTTTGCGAATCCCGGCGGATCGTAGCCTCAAGCTCATCTGCTACATCAACATTCTCCTTGAGATACTCTTTTACATTATCACGACCCTGGAAGCGCAACTCATTATACGTATACCAAGCACCGCTCTTCTCTATCAAATCAAGCTTAACAGCAAGATCAACAAGCTCACCGAACTTGGAAATACCCTCACCGAACATGATATCGAACTCACCCTCACGGAACGGAGGAGCAACCTTGTTTTTTACGACCTTAGCCCTTGTACGATTACCAACATGCTCAGAACCCGACTTGATATACTCGCTTCGGCGAACATCGATACGAACACTTGAAAAGTACTTAAGAGCACGACCACCCGGAGTAGTCTCCGGATTACCATAAGTAACACCGATCTTCTCACGGAGTTGATTTATGAAAATCACAACACAATTCGTCTTTGAAATCGAGCCCGCGAGCTTACGTAAAGCCTGCGACATAAGCCTTGCAACAACACCAACACTTGCATCACCAATATCGCCCTCAACCTCACTTCGAGGCACCAAAGCAGCAACGGAGTCGACGACAACGACATCAACAGCCCCTGAGCGTACCAAAACCTCGCATATCGCAAGAGCATCATCACCCATATCGGGCTGCGAAATAAGCAGATTCTCTATATCGACACCAAGAGCCCTGGCATAAGCAGGCTCAAGAGCGTGCTCAGCATCAATAAATGCAGCTTCGCCGCCTGCTTTTTGAGCCTCTGCGATGATATGGAGTGCAAGAGTTGTTTTACCGGAAGACTCCGGTCCATATATCTCAATGATCCGTCCTCTGGGCACCCCTCCTATTCCTAAAGCTAAATCTAATGAGATAGAGCCTGTCGCGATCGCATCGACATTGACCGCCTGTCTATCTCCCATCCGCATAATAGAGCCTTTACCGTGGTTTTTCTCGATTTGCGAGAGCGCTGTTTCAAGCGCCTTCTTCTTGTCGCCCGCCGGGACGGCAGGAATATACTTCTTCTTCTCAGCCATTGTAGTATCCCCCTGTTTTTATTTTTTAGAAATAATCATTCCTGTGATAACTCTCTCGATGCCCAGTGTATCCTTAAAAGTTTTGATATCACCAAACCCGTTTTGTTTCATAATGTATCTAACTGCTGCAGCCTGGTCAACCCCACATTCAAAAGCCATGTGACCGCCCGGTTTTAAAAGCTTTCTCCAGTTTTCGGTAACGGCGTGATAATAGTCCAACCCGTCCTCACCGCCATCAAGCGCCATAGTCGGCTCATAATCCTTGACCGATGAATCAAGTGTTTCAATATCGCCTGTTGGTATATACGGGGGATTACATACGATCACGTCAAACTCCCCTAAAATTGCCGGTGGTTTGATCAGGATATCAGCATCCATAGCCGTTATATGGCGACTTAGATTAGTATTGAGCATATTTTTCCTGCAAACTGCAAGAGCTTTCTCAGACGAGTCGATCATTACTATGCGACAACTTGGAACATTTGCTGCAACAGCCAGTCCTATGCAACCGCTTCCTGTACAAAGATCAAGCATTCTTGTCTGCCAAAGTTTACGGTTTAAGAGGTTTATTGCTTCTTTTGCCAATAGCTCGGTATCGATTCTTGGTATCAGGACATGCTCATTTACTTTTATTGGTAATCCGTAGAACTCCCATTCTCCAAGAACATAAGCAAGCGGCTCACCCTTTAGTCTTCTTTCTAAACTACTTTCGATTTTTTTCTTAACTGCAGGGTCAGTAGCAAACACTTTATTCATCGCCAACAGTTGTTCACGTGTTTTTCCGGCTGAACTCGCAACAATATATTTAGCTTCAAACTCGCTTGCTTCTATTCCGGCATTCTTTAGAGTTTTCCGGACTCTCAAGTATATATCGTTATACGTTTCCATGATCCACTTATTTCTTTCTTAGCATTCCTTACCCGGTGTCCGGGCTATTAGCTCTTTTATTACCAAACTGCTTCTTCTTCGCTTTCCGGAATTACATTTTCAATAGCCTTTATTGCTACTTCTATCATTTCATCATCCGGTTCGCGTGTCGTCAATCTCTGCAAAGCTTTACCCGGAGCTGATATTACTTTTGTAAGGAAGTTGTCATACCTGCCTGCTAGCTTTATTATCTCATAACTTATTGAAACAACGATCGGAAGTAAGGCGATCCTCAGCGCAAATCGTATCAGAAGATTGTTCCATGAAATAAGCGAGAAAACCAATATGCTTATTATCATCACAATAAACAGGAAACTCGTTCCGCATCGTGGATGTAAGGGGGATTGTTCTCTGACATTATCTACTGTTAATGGTAAGGATTTTTCATAGCAATATATAGCCTTGTGTTCAGCCCCATGATAAGCCCACAAACGTTTTATATAGTTCATTTTTGTAGCCAGCCATAGATATGTAAGGAATATGGCAATGCGAACAACACCCTCCAACAAGTTTCTAACTATCCCGCTTAAGTCCCTATTCATCACGTTTTCTATAAGATCAGAAGCGAGTCCTGCAAGAAATGTTGGGAGTAAGAAGAACAAACCTATTGAAAACGCTATCCCAATAACAACAGCTATAGAGATTATTATCTTTTCTGCTTTTTCGCTGCCTAGTTTCTTTTCAAGCCAGAGATCGAACTTGGTAGGTTCCTCCTGTTCCTCCTCCGGCATTTTGTCGGCGGAGTACATTATAGATCGCATGCCGACTGTCATTGAATTTATGAAGTTCACAACGCCACGAATAAACACAAAACCAAAAATTATACATTTTTCTTTTGGTGGTATTACGTCTTCTGTCTTTTCGTCCAACCCTTCTTTGGTCCTGACCACTATAGACATCTTCTTCGGACCACGCATCATAATACCTTCTATCAATGCTTGCCCGCCTATAGACGTTTTAAACTCCTTACTTTTTTCACGGTTTTCCATTTCTTTTACTCACTTACGCATTACTAATGTATATTTTACAACGAGCCCCTGGAGCCGCTCACTTGACTCCTTACCTTTAAAAAACTTTTACTCGACCGAAGCCTCCCCAAGTGGAAGGGTTATTGTTACCAGAAAGCCGCCCCCGGTGATGTTAGAAAGGTCTAAACTCCCGCCGTGATACTTTATTATTTCCTCACAAACAGCTAATCCTATGCCGCTTCCGCGCTCTTTTGAGTTGCTGCCTTTATAAAACTTCATTTTGAGATGTTCAAGTTCATCGTCTTGAACTCCGGGGCCAAAGTCACGTATGGATATCAAGACATTTTCATCAACAGCACCAATGTATACATCTATCCGCTTTCCTTCACGACCGTATTTTAATGCATTGTCGAATATATTCAGGAAAACCTGCTTTAGCCTGTTCGCATCTCCCGAAATTAGCACAGCCTCATTAAGATCGTGGTGATAGTCAAACTCCAGTTCATCCTGGTGCAGAAGCTCCCGGAATGTGAATATTGCGTCTTCAAGTTCCGAGGATATATCAATTTTCGAAATATTCAAGGTGAATCGACCATCTTCGATCATCGTAAACTCTAGAAGTTCCTCAACCATCTTCGTAAGTCTTCGCGCTTCCTTAAGCATGATAGCAACGCCGCGCTTTGATTCCTCGTCGAGTTGCTCATTATAAGTGAGAGTTTCACCCCAACCGGTTATTGCAGTAAGAGGCGTTCTAAGCTCATGAGAGATCGATGATATAAACTCTGTCTGGATTTTCTCTGTTTGTGCAATTTTTTGAGACATCTCATTGATAGACTCGACCATGTCTCCGATCTCATCACGATATTCGTTATTGATCTGGATACCATAGCTGCCTTCGGCAATACGCTGCGACATCTTTGTTATCTCACTAACAGGAGTAATAACGACCCGGATGAAAACCAGATTGATCACAAAAACCATCGAAAGAACGATCAGACCTATTGCAATAACCACCAGAATATTCAAAAATACCTGTCTATCGACCAATCGGAGACTTGTGACGTAACGCATTACCCCTATAACTTCACCATCTGCATACAGCATTGGCGCGGACGCTGCCATAATCCGTTCTCCGGTCGCTGTCCGTCTGCCGACCCAGGTCGATATCGTTCCGGTTTCGATAGCTTCGATAACATCCGGCGATCCCGGTGATGTGCCCGATGTCATGGCGGTCGAGGATATCATAATACTTCCGTCACTGTTTAAAAACTGCATCTCAATACGATCCGCTTCGCGAAAAGTTTCTGCGTATCTGAATGCACTGTCATAATAATCATCATATGATCTTGCGACGTAATTGGCAAAGAAATCTGTTGCTGTCCGGGCCTTTGCTTCAAGTCCTGTCCGTATTGTCGCGAAGTAATAACTGTATATTATGACCGAGAACATTGCTATGACAAATACGACGGCCGAAAGAGCAATTATAACCGTACCTCTCAGCCATCGTCTGCGCAAGCCTCTTGTGAAGTTTGCGTAGAATATAACAAGTTTCTCAAAATACTGGCGCATCCCTTTTTACTCCCGGAACACTACAATCCCCACTTGTATCCATAGCCCCACACAGTAGTTATATACGTGGGATTTGTCGGATCATCTTCTATCTTGATTCGAAGTCGTCTGATATTAACATCAGCTATCTTTAGCTCACCAAAATAGTCACGACCCCAAACTGTATTTAGGATATCTTCACGCGAAAGTGCTTTCCCCGGATTATCCATAAACATTTTCATTATCGAATATTCGACTTGAGTAAGCTTTATACGTGTGCCGTCTTTCTCAAGAGCTCTGTTGTTTGTATTAAGGCAGAACGGCCCCTGAACAAGCTCCCCTGTGTCCACAGACCCTGCTGCTCCGGTCCGGCGGAAAAGTGCATCGATGCGTGCTGTCAGCTCTGCAGGGGAGAAGGGCTTTGTAATATAGTCATCTGCTCCGGTCATGAGCCCTGTGACCTTGTCCATCTCCTGGGTTCTTGCGGTCAGCATGACGATACCAATATGTGGATCTGTCGTCCGGATTTTGCGGCAGACCTCAAATCCATCTGTATCAGGAAGCATAATATCAAGTATCGCGACCTTGATGTCCGGGTGAAGACGAAGCTGTTCAAATGCTTCTGCGCCCGTACCTGCTTCTATGACTTCATAACCGGCACGGTTTAAGTTTATCACCACAAAACTGCGTATACTCGTTTCGTCCTCAAGCACAAGAATCTTTTTCACTAAACAATCAGTCCTTTCGATAGCAAATCTCTATAATTAGATGTTATTACTGAATCATAAAGTATTACATGTAAATCACATAATATATTACGTTATGTAGCACTCCCCGTCAGCCAGTCTGAGTAAATAAGTCTGAAATTGTCTCTTATTATATCCTCATTAAACGTCAACCCGAAACTATTTGGTGGGGCTAGCAACTCAAAAGCATAGGATGCGGCACCTTCTGTAAGCAATAGTTGTCGGTTTCCGCGGATTGCTCTCTCTTCAGAACTTTCACCCGAAAGCTTAAAAATTTTCAGAAAATCCTCATGAGTGTCTCTGTTCTCGTCAAAGTGCGAGAATATGATCGTTCTTTCACCGGGAACAGCATCTTCTCTGCGCACAGAGACCTTCTCACGCCAGTCAAACGGAAGGATCAGGAACCACTCATCGAAGTTGTTATGATAAGTCGTCAATGCGAGGCTTCTCTGACCGGTGCGCCTGAAAGAATACCAGTCTATGGCAAAATACTCTGTTTCCGACTGGGCAACTAACAATCTTAAGGCGGGGACTTTGATAATTCCGTCCTTATTTATCTCTGAGCTCGCCATTCTGTGTCGGACAGTGTTTTCACTGACACCACTTGCCACCGTCATCGATATGTTGTTAAACACATCGTTGTTTATCGTAAAGATATCGGTCACCAGACTACCGTTTTCGAACGCTCCCTCACTGTCTACAAAAACAGCGGGAGAATCATCCACAAGTCTACCTGTAAAGATACGCGATATCGTTTCAATACCATCGGAAAGGCGAGCTTCTTGTCTAACTATTTCACCGTCTCGCATTAAGGAGTAAACTTCGGAAACTGCACCGGACTCCTGTGTCGGTAATCTGAAAACTATCAAATCATCGGTGCCATCGCCTGTTACGTCATAGACAGTCATTTCGGTGTATTCCACACCGCTGACCAGCTCTTGATGGTGAAACCCGCTTAATGTGTAAATTGACATATATCGAAGCGTAGAACCCATCTGCCAGCCTATCACCATCTCTTTTGTCCCGGTGCCATCCATGTCAACGTATCTTACACTTTCTATCTCAGTGCCGATACCCTCAATAGTGTCAGCTACAACATAATCGCCGTCAACAAGCTCGAAAATATATACTCTGAGCGTACTTTCAGCCGGATCGGAAAAAAATGCTATGACCTCATTTGTACCGGAACCATTTAAGTCCACCAACTGAACGGCTTGCCTGTTAGGACCTCTTGTAGGAGGAGCATGCTCTGCACCCTGACTTAATATAACATTGATATGCGCTTGAAGTCTTTGGTACTCTTCTGATATTTCCGGTAACTGGTATAGATCATCTGCAGTAATTCGTAGGCAACCTGTAATTAGGACAACCACGATTATCGCAAGTAAAGATAAAACGATTCGTCTTTTACTTTTCATTAAATCCTCTGTCATTAGTTTGTTACCAAGTATTTACAGCGGAGATACATAATAACACAAAAAAGCACGCTATGCCAGTAAAAAATTACAAATTCTGCATAACGCTAAAAAGATGTAGAAATGTGTAACTTTAATGTTGATAATAGAAACCTATTATTAGTGACCATAATATGGCTGCTTAGCATCACCCTAATCAACTATCGCTGCCTTCATCGCCTCGTTTATATTACCGACATTAATAAGCTCCAGCCCCTCAGGAACCTGTAGCTTACTTTTTGACCTGTAAGACATGATACATGTCTTAAAACCCATTCTGGCTATCTCAGCGAGCCTCTGGCTTATCTGTGCCACTTGCCTGAGTTCACCTGTCAAACCCACCTCGCCAAAAACAGCAGTATCTTCTCGCAGTGGTTTATCCTTATATGCCGACGCCAGCGCAAGGATCGTCGCCAGATCAGCTCCCGGATCATCGATATTCAGACCACCTATAACATTTATATATGCATCACAGCCACCGACACGCTGTCCTCCACGTTGCTGGAGCACCGCAAGCAGCATCATTGCGCGATTATACTCTATGCCATTTGAATTTCTCCGAGGCATATTTGCACTACTGGGTGTTACAAGTGCCTGGATTTCCGCTAATATCGGACGTGTCCCCTCGATCACACAAGTAACACAGGTACCCGGTGTCGCAGACGGTCTCCCCGAAAGCAGCATTTCCGAAGGATTCATCACCTCAGAAAGCCCGGAGTCGAGCATCTCAAACACACCTATCTCATTTGTTGAACCATAACGATTTTTCGCAGCGCGCAATATCCTGTAATTCATCGAGCGCTCGC
>Ga0123355_10013993_pt1 | contig 12514 bp, 13 predicted proteins | sample TergutEmb28metaG_3_FD_89872 | JGI IMG/M metagenome (GOLD analysis project Ga0123355, IMG submission 89872) | Embiratermes neotenicus P1 segment gut microbial communities from Petit-Saut dam, French Guiana - Emb289 P1 | ecosystem: Host-associated > Arthropoda: Insects > Digestive system > Gut ...
ACGGAGGGATTCGTTAATAAGAAATTCTTTACTACTTCATTCATGGAATTTTGAAATTCTACCTGGCTAGCAAATCCAGTGTGTCCGCTTTCTTCATACCCGAGTCCGGTTAGTTCCGCGTGGCTCGTTACACCGTCTTGACCGTCTCGCCCTGGCTCACCCGGTTGGCCATCTAAGCCGCGAACTCGCCCTAATCTAATCCTTTCCATATATAAACCTCTTTCGCTTCTAAATATCTAAAACTAGATAACCTTCATTATCTATGGAAAATCCATGCGTTCCTCCATCATGACTTACGATATACAAATAGCCATCCTCAATTTCAAATCGAAAAAAGCCATTCGCAAGGGGGATATTTATGCCGCTTGCCCCCTGCTCTCCTCGTGGTATAGAAAAATCAAAGATTGCCTCATTAGGAGTACCACTATTGGTAATAATTACATTACTACCAGCCGAGCCTGTCGTGACAGAACCTACTTTTATAGTTGCCGCCTCACCTTTAGCACCCCTCCATGGGTCGGCATTTTCCCATGAATCGGTGATTATACTCCAATAAAAATATCTTGCTTCTTCTCCATTTCCAACAAAAAAACCGCCCTCTAAATTTCGTCCATTAGGGAATGCGGCTTCTAGTTCGTTCTGTGTATTAAATCGTCCCAAAACATTAAGGCGTGGGAATTGTTCATACATACGGATCGCGTTTTCCAGTAGTGCAATAGCGCGACCTAGCGCGTCAAACTCTACTGTATTTTCGACCTCTTCTCGTCCCAGCAAATCTCGCCCAATTAAAAAATAGAAAGGTAATGTTGTAATTCTTTCCCCAGTATGGCCGTAAAGTGCAAGTGTGCCTAAAACACGTCCATGAGCGGCTAAAGCTTGTTGGGGAAGCATTATCGTATACCCACCATCTCCTCGGGCATTTGTAGTAAGCTGAATGACATTTTTATCGGGGCGCAGAATAAACAATAATGCCTTTGATACATGATTATAATTGATTTCATTCACACCATCTTTAATGCGGAAGTTGAAAATAACAGAGCGGGTATCGCCTTGATTAACAAAAACATCTGTGGGATGGCTTTCATGAAATTTAGTATTAAGTACAATTTCAAAGGTTTTGTTAAGCATTTGGTTGCCACCCGCCTATTATCACATTATTTAACAACATTACCCTATCTCCAAGTTCAGGATTATTGTAATGCTTCATCCGTGTATATACCTTCGGACTTATCGTTTGCTCCCCTAAAAATTGCAAAAGCGGTTCTTTGTTATCAGTAAAAGCCGCAACACGGGCATATTCTAAATTTAGTCCATTTTGCTTTGTAGAGGATTCAAAATATTCATTTTTCGTAACCATCATATTTGCACCACCATCCGCGCTTCATGTGACATAATTCCATCATGTGCTAGGGGCATTTCCCATGATGTTTCATGAAATTTTAACGGAGCTTGAAAAACATCTGGAAAGATACACAGTAGAGTTTCTGAATTTCCATGTGTTGGCATTAATGCCGTGCCAAAAGATAGATGTGTAAAGGCACTGGTTGATTCTATAGCCATACGCCTAACAAGCGAATCCAAGGCTTCTTGACTTGCGATTTCTTGTATTTCCTCATAATCTACAATCTGTCGACCACGATTTACTGTAGATATCGGGCTACGAATATCGTCATTTATAAAAGTTGATACCAATTCTCTTTCGCCATCAAGATTCACAGCCACTCTAATAAAAACATTTGCGCGGTTAGCTATTTCCAATTTTTCTATAAATTCTGGCGTTACTACACTATCTACGTCCGTATTGTATACGTGAGTTACTGACCTATTGGAAGGCTCAATATATGGCTCAGACCTCATAAAACCATGTTCATCTACCCATAGAGAGGTGAAATTTATTTCACGTAGCAAATCATTACATGCAAGATGCTTTTTTGTTCCAAGAGCGTATTCTCTGTCATTTGTAAATACATGTGGACTATCTGTAATATTGATTTTTGTTATGCCAGCCGTGTTTAAGATTCGTGTTACTGCTGTAACGTAGTTTGTGCCCGCCTCAAAGAAAAAACGGCGAGTGAATTTATCCTGTTCAACTATAATTGTCTTGTCATACGCGCCAATATCGCGGGTATTAACCTTGCCATTTACAACTCGTGCCGGGGATTCTAACAAAAAAATCCCTAATGGCCATTCAACTATTCCGCCATCTGGCATATGGAGTCTAAACCAAGGCTGGATTTGATTGGATAAATAATCAATGTTTTTTTGCAAATATTCGTTTAATTTGAATGTTGCAGACCGTTTAATTGCACGGAACTCGCCGTAAGAAATATTAGCCTGAATCACACCGTCCAATTCTCCGATTTTAATATCATTAAGGTTAAGTAGGTCGTAACGGAAGGATACTTTACGTGTACCATTGGATAAACTAAGTGTGGATTTTATTGCTTCTTGGGAGTAATTCTGAGGGTTATACATGAATTTTAGCCTCCTGATTATAATCTGTTTCTGTGAAATTAAATCTCACATTACAATCTTCGCTAAATCCATTATTAACTACAGTAATCCCGTCTGTAATAGCTCCATAAATTACACCAAGTTGCCTATCACGCAAAATCAAAACTTTATTGCTTTTTGCCAGTTTTTCTAGCTTGTTATATTCAGCAAGCGTGATATAAAATGCTAGATTAATCGTTTTTTCAGTGTGCATTCCAAGTTGTAAAACAGGTTTTTCCCGTCCAGCAAATTTAGTTAGGGATTTCTCTTGATAAAAGTCACTGTTCCTGGTCGGATTGCCACCTAACTGTTTTAGTAGTTTTATCATGTCATATGGTGTATCAGCTACGGCAATAGTGGTTTCCTTAAAATCAGATATTGCAGTCTCAATCATACTATCTGCAAAGCTAAATCCGGCTCCAACAGCACGAAAAAAATATTTATACCGTTGTCCAGGTCGAACAGTCCAATCTTCAAAGTTATCCACATTATCTACTTGAGCAATCCTTATAAATTTGTCGCTGTCCAGCTCAGCACGGTATATATATCCCATACGCCCAATTGCATTAAAGTGTAACCTGGTATGGTATTCGATATTGTTTGCGGTTCTTAATACTATAGCTTCCGGTGGTGTAATGGAAATCGAAAATGGAAGCGTTGCCCATTCACTGTATAGCCCATATTCATTAGCAATTCGTAATTTTGCTAGATAATTTCCATTAGCAAGAAATTGGTTTGCAGTATGTATAAACACACCTTCAAAAGCTTTTTTACCTGTGGAATAAACAGTTTTATCACTTTGCAAAATTTTCAATTCCCAAGCCATAGCGTTTTGTGCTGAAAAATGAATTTGAGGCCGTCCAGAATTTGTTACCCTTACAATTACTGGTGTAGGAGGTATTCCAATTATAGAGAACTGTTCTATGTCGCTCCATGCCCCTACGTCACCTAGCTCGCCATATGCCCGTACCTGCCATTCTGCACTGGATTGCATTAATTCAGCGCGAGTTATTGCATTAGTACGAGCCGGAATACCGCCTTGCGAATCATTTCTCAACTCACTCCAAGCAGTGTTTCCTATACGATATCTAATATCAAACCGACTAGGAAAAATATCATAAGGGGAATTATAGCTCCACTCTAAAAAAACACCATCAGCAGCTCGCACTGCAATACGTACTGGAAGTATTAATTTAGGCGCAAGTGGAGGTGTCGATCGCAACTCAAACTGTGTGCTTGTTGACCATTCGCCCCAGCCATTTATCGCCGTATGTGTTCGAGTTTGGAATTCGACCTGTACATAAGTTGCGAATGTAAACGCTGGCAGTTCTATCTGATTTAATGCCCCGCCATTGAATGTTTGCCACGCTCCAGTACCTTGCCTGAATCGCGCCTCTGAATTTGTTTGTTCATCATCGGGAAACTCCGGGTTGGGATTATGTAACCAACTAACCCGAATGATACCTCTTGGATTTTGTGCTATCGTTGGAGATAATTCTGTTGGCGGAAGGGGTGGTGAAATAGCCAGCGAAAAGCTGGACTGAGTACTCCATGTTCCCCATCCGCCAAGATTGGTATGAGTCCTAGCTCGAAAATTTATAGGTGTAAGTGTAGTAAAAGTGTTTGCTGGTAGTATTGCACGATTGTTAGCACCTCCACTAATAACAATCCTTGTTCCAGTACCTTGCCAAACTTCCACTTGGGAATCCGTTTGTTCGTTATTAGGAAACCATGTTGTATTGGGATTGAAATTCCAAGTTATAGCGATATCAACCCTTGGATTGTGTACAGTTGTAGGAGCTAGGTTGGTAGGTGCTTCTGGTGGAAATGTTGATAGTGGAAAACTTGCTTGCACACTCCATGTACCCCAGCCGTTAATTGTGGTTTGTGTACGTACCCTGAAATTAACGGCTGTATCCGTGACAAAAGTATCTGCATCAATGATTACACGATTTGCAACTCCTCCCGAAACTGTAGTCCTTGCTCCAGTACCTTGCCAATATTCAACTTGTGAATCAGTTTGCTGGTCGATAACACCGGGATTTTGGGTGTGTTGCCATGAAAGAGCTATGGCTTGTCTTCTATGTTGAATGGCTGTTGGTGTTAACCGTGTTGGTGCAAGTGGTGGTTGAGTTGCCAAATTAAATGTTTGCACTGCTGACCATGCCCCCCATCCATTTACTGTTCCCCGCGTTCTAGCCCTAAAGCTTACTATAGCGAGTGTTGTAAATGTGTTTGGTTCTATTTCTATGCGGTTTGCAACGCCGCCTGATACTGTGGTTCTGGCACCCGTTCCTTGCCAATATTCAACCTCAGAATCCATTTGGGTGTCAAATTCGCCTGGAATACCGCTTGATATGTGTCTCCATGTAATTGAGATAAAACCCAGTGGGTTTTGGGTTGCAATAGGCGTAAGATTCGTTGGTGCTTGTGGTGGTGCTGTAAATAACGAAAATGTAGCTACATTTGACCATGCCCCCCAGCCATTTACAGCCCCTTGTGTTCGCACTCTAAAGCTAACGTTGGCAAGTGTTGTAAATGTGTTTGGTTCAATCTCTATTCGGTTAGTTACGCCACCTGAAACAAGTGTTACAGCCCCCATTCCCTGCCAATATTCAACTTGTGAATCTGTTTGACTATCGGGTTCGCCTTGTACGCCACTTGACATATGCCTCCATGTTAATGTGATTAGATTTAATGGATTTCGGCTTGTTGTGGGTGCTAAATTCGTGGGTGCCTGTGGTGGTGCAGTGAATAAAGGAAATGACACATGCGCTGACCATGCGCCCCAATCGCCTAATTCTGAACGAGTTCTAGCTCGGACATTTACGGCAGTATTAGTAGTAAACGTATTGGCCGGAATAACGGCCTGATTTGCAACCCCTCCGTCGAAAATATGACGTGTTCCGGTACCTTGCCATACCTCTATTTGTGAATCGGTTTGTTGGTCTCCGAATCTTGATGAAACATGCCGCCATCTAACATTGATATCCCTATGTCGGTTTTGTTGGGCTGTTGGTACTAGGTTCGTGGGGGCTAGTGGTGGGTCTAGAGCTAACGGGAAACTGGTTATATCCGACCATGCCCCCCAGCCATTGATTTCGGTTCGTGTCCTAGCTTGAAATTGTATTATTGCTGGCGTTGCACTTGGGATGGTGTTAGGGAAAAGTACAACCTCATTGGCTGTTCCACCGGGCATGGTTATCCACGTACCTGTAGCCCCATGCCGGAACCTAACCTCGGAACCAATTTGTGGGTCAACAAACCCCTGTGGAATTGCCGGGTCAGGTACATGCCGCCAGTGTAAACGTATATCAGTACGTGGGTTCTGGGTTGTACTTGGTGCTAGATTTATAGGTGCAACTCCAGGCCGTGGATTAATTACAAATGTAAGTGTGGGGCGTAAAGCTATATTTGCGTTTAATCGGCTCCCTCTAGTTGCAAAGCCCTCAATATTATGCGCCAGCCAAACCATAGTAAAAAGCCCAGATTGCACGTTATCTCGTGAAAATATCAAGCTTATATCCTGAGAGTGTATATGTCCACCAGCAACTGGCATATGTTCCCCTGTAGATATTGTTCTTGACTGTCCAATGGTTAATGAAGTGTAATGATTGTTCCAAGTTAAACTGGACTCAACGTTCGTTTGTCCACCTCTTACAAGTGCTGAGGCTACATTTATAGTGGATATTCCAGTTGTCCCTGTAAATCCTAATGTTAGCGTTACACTTTGAATTGTTCCAAGAACCATAACCTCAGACACGTCAAACTGTAATACAGCACGTCGTATATAATCTATTCGCTGAAAAACATTTCCGCTTGACATAAGCGAAGCAGTAGCTCCTGTGCTAACTGTACCTGCATTGCTAAAGTTAGTATTATCAAACTCGCGAAATGTGCCATCTGGAAGAAGTGGAATACCATGTCGGTCAGTTTGTCGAACTGCTATTGTTGTACTGCTAACACATGGGCATACTATTGTAGGCATTAAGGCACACCACCATATACAAGATTGTTATGAGCATAATTATCAAATAGTTGCGTTAACTTATACACTTGATTTATATCCTCAAAATTCACGTTCAAATATATGTTTTGCGTTGGTCTTACATCGTTGCTTTGAGGAGTTGTTAATATTGTGCTTGATTGCAAAACATTTGTTTTATTGTTATTGCTACTTTGCGTAATTGGAATAGTAGTCTGTATACTACGTAATGCGGCACTTGAATTTTGGATAAGTTCTGAATTATCAATTTTCAAACTATCTATGGCCTCTTTAGCCTGGGCTTTCCAATAATCAACTGGAAAAAGATTTGTGCTTCGTGCGATTTTTTTAAGCTCGTCACACATTTTTGCATAACCTTTGGTTAAAGTTTCTGTTGTATATTTCATACCGGATTCAAGGCTGTTGTCTAAAGTCTCTGTAAAAGACAAACCTAAATTCTTAGCGGCATTTGCGAGTTCGGCAACTTTAGAATTTGTACCAACAATCATTCCTTGACCAACATCTTTGAACATATCGCTCATAAGCCTTGAAGGTGAATTGATACCGAAGAAACTCTTTATTCTATCGGTAAATCCGCTAATAATTTTGGTTGCCGCATCAACAACCTCTTGTTTTCGGCTGTCTAGTCCTTGAATCATTCCACTGACTATATCGGCTCCAATTTGGAACATAGCGGTAACTGTGTTAGCGAACATGTCTAACATTCCACCTGTTAGAGCTTTTACTGCGTCGGTTATACCTTGATTAGAGTTTTCGACTATATTTCGTAAGGCATCCCATGCTCCCTGCCAATCGCCTTGTAGAAGGCTTGAAAACATATTCACTGCATGGTTAATATTTTCAAGGACAGTTGTTATTGTAATTCTTATAATTTCAAAAGCTGTGCTGACAATAATTTTTACATTTTCAAATAATGCCCCAAAATATGTTGTTATTGTACTACCCCATCGTTCCCAAAAGTCTGAAAGTGCTTCAAAGACAATCCGTGCCAGTTCCTTTATATCCTGGAATAATTCAGAAAAAATAGGAGCAACTTGTTGACCCCATTGCATAAAAAATTTTCTGATTTTATTAAATGTAGGCTCAAGGAATTTCCATAAAGCTTGCGCTTTTTCCCGGATTGTATCCCAATTTTTGTACAATAAAACCCCGGCCGCAATGACTGGGGCTATTTTTAATGCTATGGGTGCAAAGGCGAGCTTCAATCCGCCTAAAGCAAATTTCAGCCCCCTGGCGGCTCCTATTATTGTAGATAGCTTGCCGAAGGCAATAGTTATTGCACCTACAGAGGTTACAAGTTTGCCCGCTATAACTAAAACTGGGCCAATAGCGGCGGCTACAGCGGCAAATTTTATTATAGTTCGTTGTGTGCTTTCATCCAGATTTGTAAATCGGTCAACAACGCGGCCTATTGCATCAACAAGCTTTTGAGCATGAGGAATAAGATGCGATGCAATTTGAAGCTGTATTTCCTCAAATGAGTTTCGGATTTGCTGGATGGAGCCTGTTAGGCCTTCATTTTGTATGGCCGCCATTTGGAATGCCCGACCTGTACCATCGACAGCGGCAGAGGCCTCGTAAAGTTCAGGGATTATATCTCTTAACGCATCTCGTTGGTTAAAAAGTTCGTCTGCAAATGCAAATGCGGTTGATTGTGAAAACATATCTTGCGTTAAGGCCAGTCGCTTTGTTGAACATTCAACCTCATCTAAAGCGTCACCGATGGCAAACAACACATCCATCATGCCGCCACCGTTTGCTTTGATTTCGTCTACATTCACCCCGAGAATTTTTAGGGCATAACTTGCGTCATCGCTAGGAAGCATTATGCTTTGTATGGCTTGAGAAAAGCCACTATAAGCATTCGCACCCCGTACCCCTGCTCGATACAGCTCTGAAAATACTGCTGTTGCCTCTGTACCGCTTATCCCTGCCAATTGCAAGGAGGCATTTGCTCGGAAAAGATAATTTTGCAGTGTATCAAGCCCTATGCCTGTTCGTTGGTTGGCTTCCGCAAATAGATTGATATATTTTTCGGCATAGCTTGCGTCCTTGCCGACCTTAGCTAAATAGTTTCCAAGGAAGTAGGCCGTACTGCCTAAATCGTCACCAACGGCTGAGGCTAATACCATGGAGGCGCGCATTATTTCTGTACTTGTTTCAACATCCTGCCCCGCTACAGAAATATCTGCAAAAGCGGAGGCTATCTCCCTTGCGCTAAATATTCCATAGTTGCCTGATAGTGCAAATGCCCTGAAATTATCACCAAGTTTATCTATTTCATCGGCCGTCATGTTGGTGCGCGCTTGGATAGTGCCCATGGACGAGCCAAAGTCTTCTGCAACCTTTATTGAAGTTGCGGCAATAGCCATAAGAGGAGCTGTAACCGAAAGTGAAAGCGCGCCCCCAATGTCTTTCATACGGTTGCCTACCGCTTGCATTTTTTGTCCGGTGGCTTCCATCTGCTGGCCGAACTCTGTCCAACGTTGACCACGTAAAGCTCGTTCTTGCTCTTGTAGAGCGGCTGTAATTTCGCTAAGTTGGCGGGTTAGTCCCACACCTTTTGCTTCCGCTTCGGTAAGCCTTGTTTGTAGGGTTTGTACTTCCCGTGAATTTTCACCATACTGTTCACGGGCTTTTTCAAGCATTGCGTTAAGCCGTTGTTGTTCTTCACGATTAAGCCGGGTTGCATTTTCAAGATGCCTTTTGCGGGCGGTTAAGGTTTCAATGTTGCGCTCGTTTTTGCCATATGCGTTGGTAACTTTGTTTAACTCAGCCTGGCTTTGTTTTAGTCCTCTGTTTACCTCATTTAAGTTACGCTCAAATTCTGCCGCACCTTCTATGGTTAGCTTTAATCCGGCGAATCGAATTGTATCTGTTCCTGACATTAATTCACCACCCTAACCCCAAAGTTCTGGGAGTTCATCTAGGGTTACTTTTTTAGTTGCACCCTCACTGGGGTTTATTTCATTAGCTCTATTAGTTTTTAGCCATTGCTGAGAAATCCCACAATAAAAATAGTAAGTGCTGTCCATAAACTGCTCATATGTCCAGCCTAAACAATTCATTGCAAAATAAATATTAAAAAACCAGTCGAATTCTATCTCGACCGGTTCTTTTTTTTCCTGTTTTTAGTTTTGTTTTTGTTTATTGAAACAACATTTGAATTAGGCTCAAGTTCCATTGTTAGTTGAATTAGCTTCATTATTTTATTTGTCATTTCGTTAAGGTCTTCCATTGAAAATTCACAGTCTTCTAGGTCTTGATATTCAAGTTCCACTCCGCCACCTTTTAGCGCAGCATATGTTAGCTTTAGTAAGATTTCTGCATTAAACCCGTTAAAAGCATTAAAAAACGATTCGCCTGTTAATTCTTCTATTTCAGCTAATGCACTAAATGGTAAACGTGCTGGGTATTCAATCCCACCGATTTTAATAGTTATGGGGTCGAGTTTGCTTTTTACAAATTTCATGGGTATACCATCCTATTCTTATATATTTTCAGATTCTATTGGAGGTTCTGGAGTGTTACCTAGATAAATCAATTGATTTTCTGTGTAAATTGGTAGTAAGAAAAATTCTTCTTTAGTAAGCGGCTGTTCTCCAGCTTCTATCGCCTGTTTGGTTGAATATTTATGTCTCCAAACATTGTTAAACGGTAAAACTTTTACTGAATAATTTCGTTGCGGGTCGGTTAAATCTTGGGTGCGGGTTGCATGGTTTTCTTCAGTGGGAATTAGTTTGCAGACCGGGTGCCAGACGTAAGTAAAACTTCTATCATAATTTTCGCCCCAATAGCCAAATGCAAACTCCCGTTCAATATCATTAGTGCGATTGAATGTATGTCCGCCTTGTTTTGTTGAACCTTCGATTTTAGCAAGCATATCCTGAGGCAAAGTTACAGCAACTAGTGCTATGTCAGCCCCTGCAGTTTGGTTGAGATATTTGTAGATATCGCCACTTGCCCATACTGGAAGGGATGACACTTCACGAGTTACCCCCAAGGTCTTAATTGTCGGAACCTCAAATACTTCATTTTCGTAGGTGATTGTATCGTTTGTTTTGCTCTCAATAAAGCAAAAGTAAGCTGACCCAATAGTCACTTCAAACTCTGGCTTTATATGTGTGATACGTCTTTCATTTTCTGACATTTTTATTCCCTCATTTCATTTTTGAATGTCTCAATCATTCGACGGGCAACGTTTTCACGTTCAGCTACATATGCTGGCCGGATATGCGGCCGCTTTATGAACCGTCCTGTTGGCCGTTTATTAACCATTCTGCGCCGCCCCATTTTGCGTACAAATTTTCCTGTCACTGGCCTGTAGCCATTTTCATAAAAGCGGCCATAAAAACCCCTGTTGCTCCAGCCTATATCTTGCGTTTCATCCCGCGTGTTATATGAAGAATGTATACTTTTATCAAGCCGTCCCGTGCGTCTATATCGTTGCATAGTTCGCTGAGCGCGTTCAACTATTGGCTTCGCCCCTTCTTCAAGTACCTTGCGCCTTACCTGTTGGTTTGTGGCCTTCGTTGCTATGCGTACCAAGTCCGCGGCTAGTTTCTCAAAGCCTTGACCTGTTGCCACGGTTAACGTTTCTTCCTTTTTTCATAAGCTTTTGTTACCATTTGCATATTCTTGTTTTTTGGAACGGTATAATGTGGTTTTTCATTTCCAAGGAAGGCGGCAATCTCCATAAGTGCTTCTAACGCCCGTGCCTCCTCAGTGAACTGCCCTAGGCTTATTCCCGCTACTCCTACGGAGTAAAGTATTTTTATCTTACCGTTTTCCGAGCTAGGCATTTCAATATGTGAAATATTGTATACTTGACACTGGCCGCAAGTAAAAACCTGGTGTTTGTCTTGACTTATTATCGTTTTTATTCTCATTCTCCATCATCCCTCATGTCCCGTGCAATGGATAAATCAAATTGTGTGTGAATAGTTTTTTCGTCTTCATAGTACATTGTCACGGTAGAAAAATTTATTTTGTTCTTCAGTAAAACCAGTTTCAGCTTATCTAAGGTTTCATCCCATTCTTTTTTTGTGAAATGGTCAATACTTACCCTTATGGTTTCTCTCCATGCCCTGCCGCTTGCAAAGCTGTAAGAAGTCCCAAGTTCACGATAGACAATATAAGAAGATTTTGTCATCCTAGCTTCATAGTGTACAATCGGGAGGCCTACTTCCTGCAAAATATACTGCAACTCAAGTAATGTCATACTGGCTAGTCACCCTCTCCAGCGATATATCTGTAACAGAAACTCCATGTCTAGTACTGGATTGGGTTCTTCCAACTTCGTAGAGCGTTTCATTTACCACTATAATGTGTTTATTGCAAATGCTTTTGTTTTCGCGAATACGTACTCGCTTTTCTATGGCAGTTTCCGCTTGCATAGCCGCATAATACTCCGTTGCCGAGAAACTTATTTCATCATAAAAAGCCGAACCTGCAAGCTTTAGTTCTGTAGCATCCATAACGCCCCTGTTATCGTCTGTTACTATCTTTTGATAAATCTTTAATGTTCCAGTATCAAATATCTCCATCACCCCCGTTAATCCCGTCCCTATCGGCTTCCGCTTCACTCTCAGCAACTCTATAATGGCTTGACATACACAAGGTGATTTTCAGGTATTCATAAGCCTTCAAGTACTTTTCTCCTATATCCGCGCCTCCAAAATGTCCCTGTGCATACATAGTAACAGCCCGCAAAATTAGCGGGTCATTGTCAACTATTTTGACAACGCCCGCTACTTTCAAATCCATTTTGCACGCTTCTATTAGGTCAAGTATTTCTGTGTCAAAGTCGTTGACCGTCAAGCGCAACGACAGCCGAACCGCTTCTAACATCGTGATACCCCCCTCGGCTATTTATTACGCACCTTTCATGATGAGAAGTATCCCGTTGGGGTCAATAACCTTGCCATCCAAAATCATTATGCACTTATTTTTAACAGTGTTAGTATCATGGTCTTCCCACTTTACAACCCGCATTTCCAGATTAGTATTTATGGC
>Ga0123355_10013994_pt1 | contig 12514 bp, 10 predicted proteins | sample TergutEmb28metaG_3_FD_89872 | JGI IMG/M metagenome (GOLD analysis project Ga0123355, IMG submission 89872) | Embiratermes neotenicus P1 segment gut microbial communities from Petit-Saut dam, French Guiana - Emb289 P1 | ecosystem: Host-associated > Arthropoda: Insects > Digestive system > Gut ...
ATACGGATCCACTGGACATGTAACCAAGGCGTACGTAAGTGATTCAAATCAATTTAAAATTTATATTGAGTCTGAGGTGCGTATTTTCTGGGTGTACGGTGACTTCTCGGCCACCCTGTACATAGGGATAAACTGTACGCAAGTATCTTGGTAGTGGTAATGAAAATTTGACACTTAACAACAGAAATAACACAGGTATTGTATGAATACACGTCAGTGTTGCCAGTCTTTGTCTTCACAGAAACAAATGTTCATGCACACGTGTACATGACAACCCTAAACCTTCTGAAAAAAAAAAGCCTTCATCAATAATGCCATAACTATGGCACTAGAACTGCAAGGTTCAACACACTTGAAATGTTTCTGCCACAGCCAATATTCTCTGCCACTTCAAACTAATTCACATTTTCACAACCTGTATTCATACGCTCCTTTCTAATAACAATTTTTCATTATCACCTCCCTTCCATGGACAATTTCCAATATGACACATGTCCCTTTCACCCTAAAATCCACAGTACATGTTTTTTTTCCCCCACAATGTCACCAAAGCTTCTTGAATGAATAAATTTGCAAGTGTTTCTTGTAACGGCCTTTACTGCATTAAAAGCAACAAACGTGATCTAGAACTGCAAGTAACCTTAAACAAAAGCTTTTGCTTGAAATATTTGTAATTGTATTCCTTCACACTGGAAACTATATCTGTATTAACTGAAATTAGAAATATTATAATTCTCAGGGATAAAAATTTTAATTCCTGATTTCTAAGCACGAGTATCATGCCTAACGACTACAATGATTTTAAGCCCTGCTACAATGCTACCAACTCATATACCACCATGCACAATATCAGAATACAGCCCAATTCTAGCATACAACCCACCTGTACACTTGACCCTCAAGAGAAGCAATATCACGTTGACGTTCACTCTCCTTGCCACGTCCAACTTTACCTGGCTTGTTCTTTGCAAACAGTGATGGATCTAATGACTTCTTGCCTTTTGTGCCAAACAACCGCTGGGCCCGCTCCTCCAGTGTTCTACAACAGATCAGAAAATGGTCGTAACACCTTGACACTAGACTGGTTCAAACTGTTATGAAAGTTCTGGTAAAGTAGCAGAGGAGGTTGATGTGTGACAACAACAGGAATGACTCTCTTAACATTTTCCAGGATACATAATAGCTTCTGTGGTGACAGAAGGTGGAGAGCAGTAGGTAAAGTTAGGAAGTCACAAGGTACTAGTTTCAAACAGTATGCATTTTGGAAACAGGGTAAATTAACCAGAATAAGTACACTCTTCAGCTACAAAACACATTTAGGTCTTCTGTTTCCACTGGATGTATCCATTCACCTTGCAGCACAGCACTCCTTTGGATGACCAAAGAAAGATGAATCTGCTCCTGGCCAAGCAAAGACATTTTTTATATTTTCCATACCAACCAGATTGCTTATAGGACCCATCCAGTCTCCTGTTTAGTGGGTACCTAGGGCCCTTCCCATAGCAGTATAGCAGCTGGGACATGAAGTGAGCCATTCAAATCCATACAGTGCCAACATTCAGGATGAGTGAAGCCATACCTCTGCTCTCCTCCTATGCCTTCATGACATGCACAGGGACCACTTTATGTCACATGAACCTCTCTGTGCACGAGACAATGGGCAACACTTTGATGTCATTTTGGTGATGCTAATTGGATAAACTTAATACCATAAAATAACCGTGACAACTCTTGTGCCGTTGCCTTGAGTTTAGTCCAGTGATAAGGTGGAAACCATTCAGATTCAACCCTCATATCAGAACAAAGAAACAAACAAATCAGGAAGAACATTGGTTACCGTGGAGATATGTATCAACTACAGATTTAACAAAGAGTGTAAGCCATATCTGTAAGAAGTTGAATGCAGTGAACTTACCCTCCACATTTAAGTCCAAGAGCCATGAGAGCAGACTTGAGACGATCAAGTCCAAGTGAAGCCAACTCCTCCCACGAAGAAAAGGCCGAAAGGTCCAGATGTGCACCAACATGTGTCAGTGCACTACCTGTTTCTTTCTGCAAAACAGTGTTTCTTTCAACAATCATGTGTACTAACAGAAAAGCATTCATTTTAAAGCATATTTACTATCCCCTTCTTTGTGGCATGATTTAACTAACTTTAAAACTTTAAAATATTGAGTTACTGATTATTGAAGAGACCATGCTTGGGTTGAATGACCTAATGGGATAAGATTTATGTATGAAGAATAATCATATTTTGGATTTTATTTAGTTCTGTCATATTACAATTTGTCTTCAGAAATTGTAACTTTTATGAAATAATCAATTTTGGTATAGCAATTAAAAATTATGGCTCCTTCCATTGTTTTTTTTATGTACACAGGCAGTTTGAACAAATTACATTATGAGCTGTAAAATTTGCACTCTTCACCTAGTTATTTTAAGATGATTTAATGAAGAAAGAAATTGACAATACATGATGCATGCATGGGAAAACAGATATATGAATAAAATTGTGGTTGTGAAAACCACAGGATATTATTTTGGACAGATAAATGTAAACAGTGTGACAATGAAAGAAGTCAACAAGAAACATTGTCAGAAAGGTATAAACAGACACACGGTTCAGAATGGGGTCCAATTTAGACCTCTGTAAACAAAGAAATAAACCATGAAATTCCATAGAAGAAGGAAATTTCCTAATCAGCAGAGTAACCTCTAAGCTTATCAAAGAACACCTTGTGTGACAAAAGGTTATTATATAGAAATATCTTACAGGCCAGCCAGGGAAGTTGCCATTTTCCCACTGGACTTGAAACTGTCGATGCACATTCTCCAGTTCAGAATTCAGGTCCAACAGCGGGCGGACTCGTGTCAGGTACGTGTGCAGGTAGTCCAATAGAACATCGAGATATTTGCGGTACTCAGAATTTTTGCGATCTTTTGGTATGTCAAACAAGTGATCAAATGTTGTCAGATATGTGATGTAGTCCACCTTCTGCAAATCACACATGCACATATTACAACCACAAAAACATTCAACTCCATTTGTATCCATTTAACATCTTGTTATTTTTCTAAGTCACATTTACTCAAAAAATTTATAACTAAAGTATTACACATAGATCTGAACAGAAAGGAATTCATCAAGCTGTGGTCATGTAGTTGTGACACTTTGTCTTGTAGGTACCAATATTTCTGAGCAACTTGCTGCTCATCTTCAGGATCAATGGAATTTTGATGGAGACCCCAGGTTACTCTGAACCTTTGGCACCCACCTACATTGCATAATAACATCCCCCCCCCAAGCACACAATCTTAGAGGTGCACAAGTTTTCCAAAATTCTAGGAACAACCTCAAAATTTTATGTCCCAAAAGGGTAACAAAAAGCAAATTCCATACTCAGGACCAATAAATATTAGATGCCACCACACAAAATTTAGTCACCACAGTGACCTGACACCCTGGAAGTTTTCACTCCTGTATAATTTCATCTCTCATTGCACCCTGAATCTCATATACAGGAGACTCCTGTAGTAACAGTATGCAATATCTGACCTAAACAACACAGAAGTCCTCATGAAAGATGAACAGACTTCAGGAACAACAATTTTATGCAATCTGAAAAACTGCTAGAAAAAAGTTATGAAGGTATGAGCTGTAAAATTTTCTTAAGGATCACAATTCAAACAAATTGCCTGCTTTGGCTTTTCAGAATAGTATGTCTTTATTGTCAGGGATTCCCTCTTTCCTTCAACTGAATTTCATATAATTTTATCTCAACAACTTTTATACATGTAACTCCAACCTTAATGCCAAATATTCATTAGTCACATGATAAATCTCACATACCTCTATACCCTTCAGATTCACAAACTTCTCATAACACTCGTGAAGGTCCAGGTACTTGCCATAACCTTCCTCATCAGTAAACTCCACCATGTCTGTAAGATATAAATATCAGTAATCAATCTCTTTGACTGAACAACTGTAAGTGATCATACTGGAAATGATACGGTGCTGATGTACTTAACACACATCTTAAGCATAATATCATACACTGCTCATAAATGGCAATTTCTCGTAACCCACATACTTCATCAAATCGAGATTCCCGAATTACTAGACAGTTGGATTACAAACACAACTTCTGTCACAATGTTGTATCTACAAACAAATTGCTTCCCCTTACATTTTTATAAAAACATAATATGCTTAACTGTTGGCAAATTGAGCACTGGCCACAGTTTTTCCATCTCCTGTAAAACTGTTTATCAGTGCGATATGACTAATTGCTATTTCATAAGCAACGTGCCGTATGAATCATCCATGTGCTTGATCATATAGTAAAATAATTTGAGAACAGCTCATTCGGCCTGAACCGAATTTCACCATCTGATTAGATGCAATATAATTAAACCCTCCCACATCACAGACAACACAATATGCAAGCTCTTTTCTGTTTCTCTGTTGTATATTATATATTCTGAATTCTACCATTCATTTACATTTATCTTATTTTTGCCACCATAAGTGACCTCAGAGATGGCTGGAGTGGCTCTCTTATTGTATGGACTGATATAAGTGCAAAATGAATGGGACACCCTGTGTGAATTTTCATCAGTACAATAAATATAACACAGGATATTGCTGCAGCAAACTTTCAGGGTTCAAATATCTTGAAGGGTCACATATAACTTGAATAAGAAGACAAATTCAAAGAAAAGTAAGCTTAATTTCTGTATCTTAAATGTAGCTCGCAATAAGTAACAAATCCATGACACTGGCAATAATCCTAAGAGGTTGGAAAAAACATTTAGTTTCACTAAAATTGTAATAAAGTCTGGACCTGCAGGAAACAAAAGTTTAACAAAACTTGTAGACGTTCTGTTTTCCAAAATGCAGGCAAACAATGAGTTGCAACTGCTAAAAGACTGAAATATGTTACATGTACACTTTTACATGTAGAAAATAAACCAAGGCTAGCGAAAATGACCAAGATATGAAAAAGCCAAGACCACACAAGCAGAAGAAGGTATATATGGGGTGTGAAAACGGTTTTCAAAAGTTTACATTAATATTCCATTCAAAAGAGACAGAAATTAAAATTAACTTGTAATTACTTCATGGCAGCAGAAGCAACTGAAGTATCCCAGTACTTGACTCTCTGAAGTCACTTCTGTGACCTCATTAAACAATTTTCACCATAAAAGAGAACAATCTAGAACGGTGCTTCTCTAATGGTGGGACTTGATGGTAAATTGGGTGAGACACGCGGTCTCAAAAATAAGAACTTAGATTAATGATTCATATAATATTTGGAAATATGTAATCGTAAAAATACAATTCTTGCAATAACAATGTTTTTTATTTCAGCGGTGCTTGAGGTCTTTGGAAGAAATGAAAGTTGGGACACTTCATGCCAGAGGAGGAGAATCTTTGATCTAGAACAATTACATGGCAGTGTATTTTTAGCATGCTACATGAATGGCTACATTGAGACCAGGGAAAGACGTCCCTGTGGCGGTGATGATGGTGCTCAGTTCTTCCCAGTCAGTGCCTACTGTTGTATGCGTTTGCAGATTTTCTGGATTGTCAACCAGCCCAGAGTGTGTGATGCTAGCAGAGACTGTCACTATCAACAATCACATGAAGTAAATGGTTACATGACAGCAGGAGAAAACAGGGAAATGCAATAGAGGGAGAACAGTAACAGCTCAAGGAATATGTGGAAGGTGCTGCACATGCAACTTCTCTTAAACACACCATACTCAAATATGAACATCCAGCTGTTCTACCATATCCACTCAAATACAGGCACTTTCGTGAGTAACGAACATAACACATACTTACTAGCTTGTTCATCAGAAGGATTATCTCTTAATTTGGCCAGCTCTTCAAATTCAACTGACATAGGAATACTGATCTGAAAACAACAAATATATCACATAACTTAAGATTTGAAACCTCAAAATCATACAATTGCATAACAGCACCATTGTTTTATGCAAATATTTTCATTTCTGTGTGGAAGTACAAAAAATACAGTGTATCTCACATTGCATTTATACATGACTGACATGAATAAAAATTTTGCTTTAAAAAGAGACAGGATAAATTCTGAATGGCACAGGAAGAATTTATATTTGGTACAGCCTGGAGGAAATTATTGTTTGCTGCTGCTACAGTTTGGCACTGAATGTTGTGGCTCTTTCCAATTCATTTTCCCAGCTTCTAGGTCCATGAAACTAACACAGAACTATACATATCATGTGATTTTATTGTGACTTTACAGAACTGCAAATGTGGCAGCAGTCTCTGGATAAGGTGGTGTGTTGGGCAAAGATACTTGATGGGAAAGACATAAAGACTGGGTCAGTACATACGTATATATGTGACTGGGGAAGATGTTTCAGTTTCTCAGGTGTTTTTAGTGATGGACAATTCAGTCCATTACCGAATAAATCATGTGCCTAACATAGAGCAATCCCTGTGCATGCCTGGACAGGCCCTGATGGTTCCAGGAGGCTGAAACTCCCAGACTGCAAGACAACGGACACACAAAGGTGGTAAGATTGTCAGCCCTACGCACTAGCCACCATTACCTCCCAGGAAAAAATCCTGGTACTCATGTCTTTTACAGGCAGCATCAACCTGTGGGCCTTAGTGCAGCCTGAAGAATTATGTAAATGGAAAATTCCAATGACACCACCAGGATATGCCCAATATAGTCACATCAATATTAAAGCAAACAACATAGAAGTGATATCTTCTGAGGTTATCACAGTAGTGCTTCCAACAAATGCTAACTTCTGGGATCTGGTGTACAAGAATTTCTTCTTGGACATCTTCATTCCTGAAGACAGGACTGCTACACTGTCCTGTGACATCAGTAAAAAAAGCAACCTAACTGCACAACAACCCAGAAAAGAACAGAACTCAACTTCACTGCGGTGAAAGCCTGAAATCTCACATGGCTGAAACTTACGTCCCTTAAAAATTATTTACAAACCACTGCATAAAGTTCTTTAACATTTTCCACAATAAATGACAAAGTCCCCACTTCTCACCTCATTTGGCAGTCGGCGGTAAAAATCCTTGATGCCCTTCAGTCTTGTGTAAAATTCTGCAAATTCATTTGGTCCTGAAAGAGCGGCCACTTCCTCCTTCCTCAGCCCATCTTTATCCTCATACAACTCCTTCAGGTTGTTAGTGCTATCCATGTAATGCTAAAATAAACATGTATTCCACATAACACATAAGCAATGACATTAAAGCAATAAATTCAATGGTAAACCTTATGAACAGAAATATTACCAGGCTTAACATTTTCATACAGAGACAGTAGAGCATTGTCAGCATGGTCAACAGGCTAAAGGCTTAGAAATCTAGGGTTCAAATCCTGGCAGGGAAAGGAAGATATTTGCTCTTCTCCGATATGTCCAGACCAGTTCTGGGGCCCAAATAGCCTTCTACTGAATGGGTACCATGGGCTCTTTCCCTGGGGATAAAGTGACTGGGTTATGAGGCCAAACATTGACCTCCACGCCAAGGTTAAGAATGAGTGCAGCCACACTGCCACCCCTTCATGGTGTGTACAGGGACAATACATTCACCTTTTTAAGCCAGTTTTGTTGTCCCAAAGACATAACAAATGTGAAATTATCACTGAACATCTGTTCAGGCTGCCGAATTTCTTAACTTAGAATACGAATACTTTGATGAGCTGCAATCTCTTGTGTCTTAATGACAAAATAACTAAAAAATATTCCTTTGGCAGTACTTTTTATTAACTTACAAAAGGTTTACAGACAAATCAGATAACTTGTTCAGTCCACTTACGGACCACCCCAGGTCTGTTACAGAAATTATATATACTTCATGGTTCAGTGTGTTCCATGATTGAAATCTCAATCTCAGTAATGAATCTTCTTTTAGTAAATATCTAAATATTAATTCACTTTATAGAACCAAAAAGAAAAATGAAATGCAAAACTAAGATAAACTTTAATAAACAGCAGTGCAGTGCATGGCCTCCTCACGTTAGGTATGATTTTTTGGTTACTCTAAAGAATTGGCATAACTATAACGGTAACAGAGACAGCAACAATAACATAGAGTTGTTAACTTCCACTGGATGCATTCCAGCATGTTGGTATCAGCAGATATAACATACTTACAGATAACAGAGGTGTACTCATACTTAAATATTATTAAAATAAAATAAAGAGTGTTCCTTTCATTGCTCATCAGAGCACTAGGTTTATCGCACAATGCCCGCATCTGCAGGTCAGGTCAGTGACAAAATACACGCTCTGTATAACACAAAACATCAAGGAAATAATAATAATAAATCTTATAACTTACATCAAGCAACATTTTCAGCCGGTGATCAGAATTTATCACTTCACGATACTGAAACACAAAAAATGTTGATATTATTATTTATGTTATACTGTTAATAGAACCTCGCTATACCTGTCAGTAATGTTCCCTCTAGCCTCTGTGTGATGTCGTGTGTGTGTGCACGCGCGAGCACGCGTGCACACACACACACACACACACAGGTTATGAAATCAGTGCACACAGGAAATTGAAAAGTGCACAAAAAATTAAATTCTGAAAATATTATAATAATAAAACAAACATGGTCATTAATAAAAATGTTCCAAATGGTATTTATATTTATTTACAATGTAAATTGTGTCACAGTAATTTTCTGTTTATTTTTATTATCCTGTTTATTTCCCATTTTGTTAAAATAGACAACTTTAGTAGCTATGAGAATGAGTATATTAAAAAAAAAAACAATGTTCCTGTTCACAATATTAGTGCACGCAGATTTTTGTAACTGGGAACAAACTGGCATGACTTCAAACTGTTGTGGACACAGGCCATTAAATTTTATACAGGGGACTCTGCCTGTCAGTATGGTGACTAGGATTCAATTGCAGGAAGAAATAAGGCTTCTATTTCATTACTCTTCTACACACTGGTATCATCAGCGAATGATTAAACTGAAACTCTGTACTACACAAAAAAGACACAGAAAATATGGATTAGGACAACACAATAAACTTGACCTACAAAATTATAACATAATTACAAAATTCTGATATTTCAATGTCAATTTATTTAATCCTTTTGACAACAATGTATATAGGATACATCCATCATGATACTAGGGAGCATCTTACTAAACGATTACAGCAACACTGCACTGGGCTGATCTGTACGTGAAATGGCTAACCAATGTTTTGTAACACTGAGGGATGAGGTGGGCATACAGATCATTACGGGTGAACTGTGAAAAATGGTAGCCAACATTCATCCACTTCCCCTACCTGCCACATGACTCTGTGCTACCTCTCATCTCAGCAATCCACAGGACTGTGCACTTCTAAGTGCTATCTTACCAGCTTGTACATTTATGCTGAAATGCGAAGTACTGGGTTATTAAGGTAGTTTGAATTTAAAATGACCTGTAATTTGAAGTGCAATACTGTGCTGAGAAAGGCCAGAAGGATGAATGAAGGTGGAATAAAATCAAAACCCACAATCACATCCATAAATATTTTTCACTGACAGTAGCTACATTAATGCAGCAACCATAACACAAGTTACAAGAAATAACACAGCCCGACCTAACTTAGAAAGTGGAACATAAACAGAGTAGACACTTAACATGCACATGAAGTGATAAGCATCTTTCTCATAACAGCTTACACAGATTCATTAATAAGTATCCCTTCAGTTAGGACATGTCGCTCATTTGCAACAAGAGTGTCACAACTCAAAATCTGTGATTTTTCAGGTGAAGCTTCTAAAGGTTTTGAAGTGCTATAATTTTCTATGAGCGCAACGACAACACAACTGCTCTCCAGCGGCGAGTTTTGCAAATAGCGTTATGACAATATGCCTGTTAAAAGTGCATCCGCAAACGTTTCTCTGTATACCAGTAACTAAAAAATGCCAAATTTTTAGTTGTGACACTTTTGCCGCAAATGAGCGATATGTTCATTTCACACACACACACACACTTCGCACTAACTTACTGTCTGCACTTTACCCACCCATAAAAATGTTGGATTACACGTACTAAATTAATCTGCTAGGTTCAACATAACCTAAATTAAAAAAAAAAACATCGTAGCAAACATACTTACGCAACACAAGTCACTAAAAGGATGTCATTAAATTTATTCCTTAATGTCCACATAATTACTAGCTAATTATGTAAATTACACACAAACTGTCAAGAGGAACTTACACTAGATTTCTTGTGCAGCATTTCTTTCACCATTGCATCCATAAGGCGTTCTCTCTCTTCATGATACCTTCGCTGCTGTTCCAGAATTGTCTCCATAACCGTTATACGAATGAATACAACTGAATTAAGACGAGTGAACAGCAATCCAAACACAACAAACACCACAAACACACGGACACAAACACAAACTACACCACAGCCATCTAGTACACAGCACGTTCACCACGGATAACAAATGCTCGCTTATTGCTCAATTTTACAATTTGGTCAATTTGTGACTGCTTCGTGGTCACCTACTCTGATCTATGGTGGTCACAGTCATATATTGCATGGTGGATGTCATGTCTAATCCATGATGTGATAAGATTGAGAGCGGTTGTTCGCGTAAAATCCACTTGTTGCAAATTTAGGTAGTGTATGAAACGCTAAAATTACAGTAAAAGTGCAAAAGGGCAAGTCTGGAGCTGATTGTACCCTATATATAAACAGGTGGTTGTGTTTTGTAGCATAAATAGGGCGATTTCTGCTGCTACACAATATTGTTTGACAGTTAACATAAAAACCACATATTAGTGTTATTCAAACATGGATAAACTGAGAAGAGCTCTTAGTGGAGATGACCGTCAACCAGATGAGGAAAGTGGAATTATGCCTCAGGTAAAATTACACTTTGTAATAACACAAATTTCTAGTCACATTCTTTAGAACAAAACCAGTGTTGCAATGTAATTTTCTTTGTCATTTCAGTTACTAGACTCAACATCACTAAGCTGGGAAACAAGAATAAAAGGATTCATTATCTGTTTTGTCATCGGTGTGTTGTGTTCTTTTCTTGGAGCATTTTTCTTATTCCTGCCTAGCGGCTTGGTACTATTTGCAGTATTTTACACATTTGGCAACATTATTTCCATAGTAAGGTGAGCTCTCTTTTGTAAAATGTTCCCGTTTGTTTACAAAGTATTTTAAAGCTTTGCTACATTGTTCAGCTTACCACTCATCTCCTTCCAGTGCCAAGATTAAGATCAGATGGAGTTTTACCTCTAATCCCCTTATGTGCCTTGATGTCATGGACAGGGACAACTTTACCTGTACATGCTATCTATATATGTACTTCATGAAAACTATTCAAGCAGTTGGATTCCTTCTTTGTTGACATCTTGTAGTTCCTGTAAGGAAGGAATACCAGGACACACAATGTTAGCCATTCCGTCAACAGTAGAAAGGATGTGTTAAGTGTCCAACCATGCATTTACATGCTAATCCACAATTTATGTTTATTTTTCTTACTTTTTGAAACTTTACTGTATGTTAATTTTCAGTACATGCTTCCTTATGGGTCCAGTGAATCAAATAAAGAAAATGTTTGCTGCAACACGTGTAATAGCCACTGTTTTGGTTCTTGTGATGTTTGGCCTCACACTTTTTGCAGCTCTTTGGGTAAGTATGTAAGACTGAACCCAAAAGAAGAATATACATTCTGGTTTTTTGTGAGTGGCATTTTTATAAGTAATGTACCATGAACTCCATTCATGTTTGCACATCTTCAGAAGGATTGTTCCATCTCAGATTCTCTGTATATGTTAATTACAATTTATTGATTTGTAGTTCATTTAACAATGTATTTAATAGTTCAGACTAGTGAATGAGGGTATGATGATAAATTGTGAAGTTCCATGTAATGACTTTAATCTGGCACCCTTGGGAATGGACAGGTGCTATAGAATTGAATATATCAGATTGTTAGGTAGTAACTGTACTAACACTAGTTCTTGCAATACTTACAAGAAATCTTTTGTTACTGCCCTTACAGAATGCACACTTGTCATTTATTTTCATTTCATCATCAAAATAGTTAGCTTTTTCATTTATTGTATGACCAGTCACAGGTTTTCCTTTGGAATTCATTGCTGTAAACAATTTGTACAACACCTTGCCCAGTTATGCTAATTTAGGCCCTTACAGTGTGTGTTGCTTGAGAAGGTCCTCCTCACTTTCATTTGGGGCATGCAATGGTGCAGTTGGCCAAGGCACTGTCCTACAAGCTGGTAGGTTGAGTGTTTGATTCCTGATGGTGTCACTAGAATTTTTCATCCTTCCATACTATGGCCTTGGGATCAACTCAGCCTCTGACAGAAATAACTACCAAGAATATTTCCTTGGGGGGGGGGGGGGAGGGGGCCAGTGTGTGGGGTTAAAACCTTAACCAACCTTCTGGGCCCTTTTTTTTGGAATTCGGGGGGTCTCGG